>Ga0129306_1000103_pt1 | contig 140214 bp, 127 predicted proteins | sample P827metagenome_FD_94438 | JGI IMG/M metagenome (GOLD analysis project Ga0129306, IMG submission 94438) | Capybara group fecal microbial communities from Wisconsin, USA - P827 metagenome | ecosystem: Host-associated > Mammals > Digestive system > Large intestine > Fecal | place: USA: Wisconsin...
ATAACAGATTTTATTCAGTTCTATAACAAGGACCGCATACAGAAAAAATTAGGCTGGAAATCTCCAAAGACTTTCAGCCTAAAATGTGCGTAATAACTGTCTAAAAAAATGGGGGCAGTTCAGTTTTGTGATGTGATAAAATTGTGGGAGACGACGTTCATCTCTTTGCGCTATTCGAAGATGTCCCTCTGGTGCGAATCTTTGCAATTTTTGCTTTGCTTCAAGGCTGTTTTTGAGTTCTACGAGATGTTCTTTGAGCTGAGGCATGAGAGTGTCTGGGCGAATGAGTTCATTTTTCATGTTCTTCTCCTAAAATAAGTTTTGGGGCCTATAGAAAATTGAAAAATCAAAATCTATATGCCGCAGAAAAGTGATTTTTGAGGACTTTTGTCAAATTGGGCCTATGGAAAAATAAATACTGATTTTCTATAGGCCAAAAACAGCTATGGCGGCAAACTTTTTTGATGTTGACGGACGTTTTGGCTTGTTTTTGTTCATTGCTGGCATATAGAAAAAGATAGATGCAAAATCTATAGGCCAGTTGCTGGCAATTTGACTTTTAACTGCGTGTTTGCGACCTATAGAAATTGTGGTAATGAGCTCTCTATAGGCCGAAAGCGCATGGGCATATGAACGTATTCGTTTTTTTGCCTATAAAAATCTGAAATACACTATTTCTATATGCCAGAAAACACCACGCCGCAGTTTGCGCAAGCACAATTACCGCCACAACCTATGTCAAAAATCCTCTATATATAAATTTGCAACGATGTGGTATTTTCGGAAGTCATTTTGGGTAAAAGTGTGAAAATAATTGAAAAAAGTTGAAAATAATGACAATTAATGTTTTTTGTGGTATATTATGGGGGCGTTGTGGGGGTGTCCCCCGCTGGAAGGGTAGCGACCAACGAAGTGGGCGCGTAGGGAGGGGCTCCTCCCTCCTGAATGAAAATAATCAATTTTAAGGATTTTTGAATGATTACTGTTAGTGACGTTAGTTTGTCTTTTAGCGAAAAGCCGCTTTTTAAGGATGTAAATCTTAAGTTCAACAAGGGAAACTGTTATGGAATTACTGGTGCGAACGGTGCCGGTAAATCTACTTTTTTGAAACTGCTCAGTGGCGAACTTGAGAAGGATTCTGGTCAGATTTTTATGACTCCGGGCGAGCGTATGGCGGTTTTGAAGCAGGATCACTTTGCGTTTGATGAATATTCTGTAAAAGAAACTGTTATGATGGGATTCCCAAAACTTTATGAGGTTTCTAAGGCGCGCGACGAGATTTATGCTAAAGCTGATTTTACTGAAGAGGATGGTATTAAGTCAGCTGAGCTCGAGTCTGAGTTTGGTGAACTTGGTGGATATGAGGCTGAAAACGAGATTGAACAGATGCTCAGCGGCCTTGGTCTTGAGGAAGAGTTCCACGACAAGATGATGAGCGAGCTGGATGAAGGTCAGAAGGTGCGCGTTCTTTTGGCTCAGGCTATTTATGGTAACCCTGATGCCTTGCTCCTCGATGAGCCTACTAACGGTTTGGACATTGAATCTATTACCTGGCTTGAAAACTTCCTTTTGGATTTTGAAAACACTGTAATTGTTGTTTCGCATGACCGTCACTTTTTGAATACGGTTTGTACTTATATTTGTGATATCGACTTTGGTAAGATTACTCAGTTCAGTGGTAACTATGATTTCTGGTATCAGATGACTCAGATTATGCAGCGTCAGGCTCACGAGCAGCAGAAAAAGACTGAAGATAAGATGAAGGATTTGAAAGAGTTCATTCTGCGATTCAGCTCTAACGCTTCTAAGGCTAAGCAGGCTACATCCCGCAAAAAGATTTACGACAAGCTTGCTGACTCGCTCGAAGAGATTCCTGTTTCTACACGTAAGTTCCCTTATGTAAACTTTAAGGCTGACCGTGAAATTGGTAACAACGTTCTTGAAATTAAAAAGCTGAACTACACTGATGCAGACGGCAATCAGTTGCTTAAGGATTTTTCTCTTGTTGTAAACCGTACTGACAAGATTGCTTTTGTTGGTATTGAGCACAATTCGGTTACTGCACTTTTTGATATTGTGAACGGCGTGAAAAAGCCGGATAGTGGTGAGTTCTTCTGGGGCCAGACAACTAGCCAGACTTACTTGCCTCGCGACAACAACGAAAGCTTTAATAATGATTTGAACATTACTGAATGGCTCAAGCAGTATTCGAAAGAGCAGGATGATGCTTACGTTCGCGGATTCCTTGGTCGTATGTTATTCAGCGGTGATGAGTCGCTCAAGAAGGTTAAGGTTTTGTCGGGTGGTGAAAAGGTTCGCTGTATGCTTTCTAAGTTGATGTTAAGCGGGGCTAACTGTATCACTATGGATGACCCTACAAACCATCTTGACCTTGAAGCAATTCAGTCTTTGAACGAAGGCTTGATTGCCTTCCCTGGTGTTCTCTTGTTCAGTTCACACGACCACGAGTTCATTCAGTCTATCGCAAACCGCATTGTTGAAATTACTCCAAACGGAATCATTGACCGCATGATGAGCTTCGACGACTACATCTCAGACCCACAGATTGCCGAAATGCGCAAGAAGCTGTACGAGGGTACTGGTAAGAAGATTAAGTATAGAGTTTAGAGTAAAATCGGTCTAATAAAATGTGTTATTGGCCGGTTTGCAAAATTTGTCATCTTCGGGCTTGACCCGAAGATCTGTACTCCGCAAAAAATTTATCTTGCCTTTTTAGTCTCATATTATTACTTTCAAAGTATGCAGGAATACTTTGTTTATATTCTCTCTAGCATTACAAATACAACTCTTTACGTTGGCATGACAAATGATTTGAAACGTCGGCTTTATGAACATAAAAATAAGCTTATTCCTGGTTTTACAGATAAATATAATGTAAATAAACTTGTTTATTATGAAAAAACAACAGATGTAAATGCGGCTATTCAACGTGAAAAGAATCTAAAAAAGTGGAATAGAGCATGGAAACTGGAATTAATAAAAAAGAACAATCCACTGTTTAAGGATTTGAGTTTAGAGTGGGAATAAATTTCATAATTCAATGTCATTGTCCGGCTTGACCGGACAATCTGTATTTTATTTGTGTTGTACAGATTCCCGGGTCAAGCCCGGGAATGACACTTAATCAGCGCAGAAATGACAAAAAAAATAAAGCGCGAGAATGACAAAAAGAATAAAGCGCGAGAATGACAAAAAAATAAAGCCCGGGAATGACACAATACATTTTGTGTCATCTTCGGGCTTGACCCGAAGATCTGTACTACACTATGTACTTAACTGCAATTGAAGAAACCAGGGCATTCTGTTATATTATTCCCACTATGCTTGACTTGGAATCCCTGAAAAAAGAACTTAATCCGCAGCAGTACCGCGCCGTAACAACTACAGAAGGTGCCATTCTTATTATCGCGGGTGCTGGAAGTGGAAAAACTCGCGTTATCACTTTCCGTATTGCGCACATGCTGGATAAGGGAATTCCTCAGAGCTCAATTCTGGCACTCACATTCACAAACAAGGCCGCCAAAGAAATGGCCGACCGAATCAAGACGCTCACTGAAAAGAAGCTACAGAATCTCACTGTTTCTACATTCCACGCTTTTGGTGTAAAGATTCTTCGTCAGGATATAGACAAACTTGGCTGGCGTGAAAACTTTTCTATTTATGATGAGACCGACCGCGTTGCCCTTATCAAAGAGTGCGGCCGCGAGCTTAAGTTTTCGCCAGAAGCAATGGATATCTACACAATCGGAAACCTTATCTCAAATATCAAAACCGGCCGCAAAAACTGGGAAACTGCAAACGACATGTACCGCCCGCTCTATGAGCTTTATCAGGAGGGCCTAAAACTTTATAACGCAGTTGATTTTGATGATCTGATTGTTCTGCCAATTAAATTATTTAAAGAATATCCGGAAGTACTTGCTCGTTACCGTGAACGCTACAAGTATCTGATGGTTGATGAGTTCCAGGACACAAGCCACCAGCAGTATGAAATGATGCATCTTCTGGCTGATAAAAATGTTGCCGTCGTAGGTGACGATGACCAGAGTATTTACAGCTGGCGTGGTGCCGACTATCAGAATATTGTCAATTTTGAAAAAGATTTTGACGTAACTGAAATCCGCCTTGAACAGAATTACCGTTCAACTGGTACAATCCTTGAAGCCGCAAACGGTGTAATTGCCCACAACACAAACCGCAAGGACAAAAAACTCTGGAGCGGTAATGGCGCTGGAAAGCCAATCGAAATCTTTATGCCGGAAAACGAAACCGACGAGGCCGATTTTATTGCAGAATCAATTCTTGGAATCGCGGTTGAAGAAAAACGCAAGTATGATGATTTTGGCGTGTTAATGCGGGCTAACACTCAGAGCCGCTTTATAGAAGAATCCTTTTTGCAGAATAATATTCCGTACACAATGAGTGGCGGTACTTCCTTTTTTGAACGCAAGGAAATCAAGGATGTTATCAGCTATCTCCGCGTAATTTCGAATCATGATGATGATATCAATTTGCTGCGAATTATTAACACACCGCGCCGGGGAATAGGACGTTCTGCAATTCAGCTGTTGAATGACGCAGCCGAACTCAACGGTTGTACACTCTGGAACGCCATAGACTATCTTATTCACGCAGAAGCCTCAACTGCGAGTGACGTTCTCAAGGAAGATTTGCAGGGCTTTGTGGATATTATCGAAGGCCACCGCCAGAAGCTTTTGAGTGGTCGCGGCCTTGCAAACAAAGTCCGACAGATGGTTGAGGATATTAACTATAAGGATTATTTGTTGACTGAATATCCTAAAAGTGAAAAGGCAGTTAGTTATAAATTAAAAAATATTGAAGAGTTTACTCAATTTATTGATACATGGGAAAATGATCCTGATAACAATAATCCAAGCTTATATAACTATTTAAATAGAATTACACTTGCAAGTCATGATAATGGTGATGATGATACTAACAAAGGAAAAGTCAATCTCATGACAATCCATGCCTCAAAAGGTCTGGAATTCCCAGTTGTTTTCATAGCTGGTGTTGAAGAAGGACTTATTCCTCATGCGCGTTCAGTAGAAGAAAATAATGGAGATGTAGAGGAAGAAAGAAGATTATTTTATGTCGCCATTACCAGAGCACGAAATAAATTAATTATGACTTCCTGTCGCAAAAGAAAAAGACGACAATTCCGAAATGATGATACCTATTCGGGCAGTCCATTTGATTACACTGAAGTCACACCAAGCCGCTTCCTCGACGAAATCCCAGCAAATCTGGTTGAGTATCACGAGCCAAAGCAACTCACCGAAGAAGAAACCGGCGCAATGTTCAGTGACTTCCTGGGGCAGTTAAAAGCGAAGATGTAATTATTTAATGTCATTCCCGCGCTTGACGCGGGAATCTATACATCACAGTTCGGTACAGATCTTCGGGTCAAGCCCGAAGATGACACACCATAGAGCCTGACAATGACACACCATAGAGCCTGACAATGACACAAAGTGCCTGCAGATGTCTCAAAATTGCGTTTGCGTTAACCTAAGAATGTGTGTATAATATATAGAATAAAAATATACATACAGGAAAAAACTATGAATAATCAGGTAAGTGCTTTTTTAGCAGCACATAATTTTGTTAACCACGTTGATGTACTTACAGTGGCCCAGGCAATCCTTTTTGATATGCGCAAGGGCTTGAAAAAAGAGGGTGCAGATGAAGATATGATCCGCACTTTCTGCAACCCACCGGAAAAATCAGCAAAAAATCAGAGTGTAATTGTAATTGATGCAGGCGGAACTAACTTCCGTTCTTGTCTTGTAACTTTTGATGCAGCCGGCGTTCCAAGCATTTCAGAAATGGAAAAGACCCGCATGCCTGGCGTTGAGCGCGAACTTTCACGCAAAGAGTTTTTTGAACAGATTGCAAATAATCTTGAACATCTTAAAAATAAATCAGACCGCATAGGATTCTGTTTTTCATATCCAATGGAGATTCAGGAAGATGGCGATGGTATTCTTCTTGGTTTCTCAAAAGAAGTAAAAGCTCCTGAAGTTGTAGGTGCAAAAATAGGTGAGTGCCTAAAAGAAGCTCTTGCTGCCCACGGATGGAACTCAATCAAGCGCATTACACTTTGTAACGATACAGTTGCCGCTTTGCTTGCTGGTGCTGCCTGCGCTGGAGATGGCGACCGCTATTCTTCTAACATCGGCTTCATTCTTGGAACTGGTATGAATGCGGCTTATATTCAGCCGGATTGTGATTGCTGCAATATCAAAAAACAGATTATCGTCTGCGAAAGCGGCAAGTTCCTTCGCGTAAATCGTTCTGATTTTGATGTTGATTTTGATAAGACTACTGTAAAGCCAGGAACTTTCTATCTTGAAAAACTCTGCTCTGGTGCATATCTTGGACCTGTTTCATGGTACGCTTTGCAGGCAGCTGCTAAAGACGGACTTTTTAGTGCAAAAGTTAGCGACGCAATCTTGAAGCTTGAAACACTTACACTTATTGAAATTGATAAATTCCTGCACGGCCCTTATAACAAGGAATGCCTGCTTGGAAATATTTTGTGCGAATGTGGCACAGATGATGATGCAGACAAGATTTTCCAGATTCTCGATGCAATTGCAGAGCGTTCTGCACGTTATTCAGCTGCAATTCTCACAGCCTGCGCAATTCAGACAGGCGAAGGAAAGAATGCGGCAAAACCAATTTGTATTCTTTGCGACGGTACAACCTTCTTCAAGACCTACAAGGTTCGTGAACGTGTTTACGGCTATCTTGATGAAGTTCTCACCCGTCAGCTTGGAATCTACTGGAATATTGTATCTTGCGATAATGATATCACACTGGGTGCGGCTATTTCAGGGTTGATTGATTAAGGAAAATGACGTCATGCTGAACTTGTTTCAGCATCTATAATGGAGATTCCGAAACAAGTTCGGAATGACGTATTTTATAGAGGGGTGGAAAAATTATGTCTTTCAAAAAGTCTTTGGGGAAAACTTTTGTTCTTTTGATTATCATTCTCATTCTTCTGGCGGGCGGCCTTTTATGGTTCGACTACCTTGGCGTAGTACACGTCAAATCAGTATTCTCGCCGATGTATAAGGTACTCAAAAAATCTCCTCAGACTTCTACCACAACAACTCAGTCACGCCCCCTCGTGGCAAATCTCGATGAAGACCGCCTCCGTAAGCAGCGCGAAGCCCTCGATATCTTCAAAGAAGAGCTCGACAAGCGCGAATCTGACATTCAGGCAGCAGAAAAGCAGAATGAACAGGTAAGTTCAGAGCTTGCAGAGCGTGAAAAAAATCAGGAAGAGCGAGAAAAAACATTTAACCTCAAAGTAAAAAAATACGATGATAAGAATATAAACGTTGAACAGATTGCTAAAAATCTGAATGGTATGAGACCTGAAGCTGCGGTTGCTATTCTTGTTGCGATGGATGATCAGACAGTAATTGACGTCCTTCGCAAAGTCGAAGAGATTGCGGCCGCCGAAGGTTCTTCGTCAATGGGTTCGTACTGGCTTTCGTTGATGCCATCTGACCGAGCTGCAGAAATACAGCGGAAGATGCTTAGTAAGCCGGAGTCCTTAGACTAGCATTCAGTATGGCAAATCTTCAACGCTGATAAGGAGATTTGCCAAGTGTCATATCAGGCAATCACAGATATCATCGTAAATCCGAATCAATTCAGCGATTTACAGTTATCTTCTACAGTACAAGATTCTCCTAATACAAATTCGTCTGTTTCTTTTGCAGATATTCTTGCATCATATACGACAGAAGAGCCTGCAAAGCCGGAAAACAGCGCAACAGAGTCATATTCAAATGCTTCTGAAGCTGATGTTTCCAACAAAACGGATAAAATTGAAGAAAAGACTTCTGAAAATCAGGTTGAAAAAACTGAACAATCAGCAGAAAAAAAATCGGAAGAAGCTGTAGAAAAAACTGAGTCTAAAAATTCTGAGAAAAAGGTTGATGATAAAAATCAAGTAAAGGACAAGGTTTCTGTTAAAGGCGAATCTGCGTCAAAGTCTGCAGAACTCGATAAGTTAGAAAAAACTAACACAGTAACCAAGTCAGAAAAAAATCTTAAAGACAAGGGAAAAAATAAAAAACTTTCCGAAAAAGATTTTTCTCGCATCGAAGAAATTGCAGAACGTGCTGAAAACACAACAGATTCAGTAAATAAAGCTGCCGCACTTCAGAACATAGCAAAAAATACTGAAAAACTGGATACAAAAGACAATTCAGACCTCGAAAGGTCCGCAGAACTCACAATCTCTCCAGATGCATCAGCAGAAATTGGCTTGAATCAGTCAGGTGCCGCTAATAACTCCGAATCTTCAGCTTCAGATTTTGACTTCTCTAGCAATAAGGGAGAAAACAAAAAGTTCGCCCTCGACAAAGACGGAAAAATCACAGTAGAAGACCAGCGCACAAAGCCAAGCCTCGATACACAAAATCAGCTTGCCGACTCAAAAAAATCTGTAATCAAAACCAGTGAAATCAAACTAACTAACGATAGTACGGCTGTAATGAGTGTAGAACTCAATCCTAATGCCGAAGCAGATGTTCTTTCATTGAACACACAAACTGCTGCAAGCAACGGTTCAAACTTCCAGGCAATGCTCAGCAATCAGCTTAGTAATGTAGCACCGGAATTTGTAAAGGCCGGAAACCTCGTATTAAAAGATAACAATCAGGGAACAATCAATCTTGTGCTTCACCCGGATGACTTGGGCAATGTAAAGATTCATTTGTCTCTCGATGGAAAGACCCTTAGTGGTCATATAACAGTTGCAACAAAAGAAGCACTCCAGGTTTTCAAAGATAATGCGGAAACCTTGCGCGAAGCCTTTATAAAGAGTGGCTTTGATGCAGCTAACTTTGATGTTGCAATGAATAATGGAGGTTCTTTCAATCAGAGCATGGGCTTTGAAGGACAGAACGATGGTGCAAATCTGTTTGCAAAACGTGTTTACGGAAGTTCGGCTGGGGGGCTTAGTGCCGAACTCGACAGTATCTTTGAAAATGCAGAGGATATTTCGAATTATTCTGTAAACATCGTTGCGTAAACTGACGATAGATAAAGAGGATCAGGTCATTCCGAACTTGTTTCGGAATCTCTTGAAAAGATGCTGAAACAAGTTCAGCATGGCGGACGTGTAAGGAGAAATGATGGAACTACTTAGCACACACAACAGTATAAACACTCAAATGAGTGCGGGCGAAAAGTTTGCCGTAGAAAATGCGGTAAACAATTATAACAAAACGCTCGTTGTAGAAGGAAGAAAAACTTCCAATGAATTAGGAAAGGATGATTTTCTGAAGCTGCTAATTACCCAGCTGCAGAACCAGGACCCAACCAGCCCAATGGAAAATACAGAGTTTATTTCCCAGATGGCACAGTTCAGTTCCCTGGAACAGATGACAAACATGAGTTCATCCTTTGCAAAGATGGCAGCATTTATTAACAGCTCAGAAGCAGCTGCCACATTAGGTAAGACAGTAGAACTGGATATAGGTGATACATCAGTTCAGGGAGTCGTGGAAGGGGCAACTCGTGGGGAAAATCCACAGATTCTTGTGAACGGAATGTATTACAGCATGGATAAAATAAAAGCGGTATACGCTGACTAATCGGGTAGGAAGGAAGGAATTAGCATATGATGAGATCACTTTATTCTGGAGTTTCAGGACTTCAGAATCACCAGACACGAATGGACGTAATTGGTAACAACATTTCGAATGTAAACACAAACGGTTTTAAACGCGGACGTGTTAACTTCCAGGATATGATTAGCCAGCAGATGAGCGGAGCAGCAAAACCAACAGACGAGCTTGGTGGTGTAAACCCTAAAGAAGTCGGCCTTGGTATGACAGTTGCTTCAATCGACAATATCTTTACACAGGGAAACCTGCAGTCAACAGGTGTTTCAACTGATATCGCAATTCAGGGAAACGGCTTCTTCTTGCTCAAAAGTGGAGAAGAATCATTCTATACACGAAACGGTGCCTTTGGACTCGACCGCGATGGAACACTTGTAAATCCAGCAAACGGAATGCGCGTACAGGGCTGGATGGCAGAAGAAGTAAATGGCCAGATGCTCGTAAGCACAGCCGCAACTCCAGAAGATTTGATTATTCCTGTAGGTTCGAAAGATCCTGCTAAAGAAACAACAAATGTAAACTTTGCCTGCAACCTGAATAAGAACACACCAGAGATTGCTGAAGGTGCAAGCGATGATGATATCTACAAGGGAACCTGGGGAACAGAACAGAAGATTTACGACAGCTTTGGAAACGAGCACATGCTTTCAGTTTCTTTCCGCCGCGTAGTTGGAAATCCAAATCAGTGGGAAGCAACGGTTTTGATTGATGCTGATAATGCTGATTACACACAGACTCGTGTTGGTCTTGGAACAACAGACGGAGTAGGGAATACTTTCCTCGTAAACTTTGACAACTACGGTGCCCTGCAGTCAGTAAGCGACACAGCAGGCAATATCACAAATCCGGAAGGACAGGTAGTAATTCAGACATCTTTTGCAGTTTCAGATTCAAATCCGGATGCAGAAGGTAACCCTTACCGCCAGACACTCAACATCAACCTGGGAACAATCGGAAGCTTTAAGGATACAATTACACAGTCTGCTTCAAAGTCAACAACAAAGGCTTTCTATCAGAACGGCTACACAATGGGCTATCTTGATAACTTCAAGATTGACTCAAGCGGAATCATCACAGGTGTATATTCAAATGGTACAAACCGCACAATCGGCCAGATTGCTCTTGCAAGCTTTGCCAACGACCGCGGTCTTGAAAAAGCTGGCGACAATACTTATGTTGAATCAAACAACTCTGGAATGGCTCGCATCGGCGAATCAGGAGTTGCCGGAAAAGGTACTCTGATGGCCGGAGCATTGGAAATGTCAAACGTAGATTTGTCAGAACAGATGACAGATATGATTGTAACCCAGCGTGGTTTCCAGTCTAACGCAAAGACAATTCAGACAGCAGACACCCTGCTTGAAACAGTATTGAGCTTGAAGCGATAAGCTGAATAAAATACTAAGTTAAGAAAATTATAGCCCCGGGCGGTAATCCATCAACCACCCGGGGCTTTTTTTATAGAATTTCTCACAGAGCAAAAGAGGGCACAGAGGAGTATAAAAAAATATATATCTTCTCAGTGCCCTCTGTGTACTCTGTGAGGAGATTTATTTATACAGATTTGTGATAAGGTTCTAAGATATCTACTAATTTCTGCTTCTTAAACAGCACCGCATAATTATATGCACTCATTCCCATCATGTCTTTTACATCAGGGTCAGCACCATTTTCAACAAGCAGTTTTACCAGTGATTCACGGTTTGCACCAACGGCAAGAATCAGATTGTTCTGGCCTTCTTTGTTGATGGTATTAAGATCAGCACCTTTTTCAATAAGGAATTTAGTGATTTTTTCATTACCACGCCAGACAGCATCCATAACCGCAGTGTAGCCACGGTCTTCAGAAACAGCATTGATTTCAGCACCAAGGTCATAAATCATCTGAACAAAATCAAAATTGTCGTTACGGCAGGCAATGTTCAGCATAGGAGTACCAAGGTCATCGCGGGCATTAATGCTCATGCCGGCTTCAAGAAATTCGTGAACAATCTCGGCCTTGTTTTTTGCAATGTAAGTTCCAAAACAATCAGGAGTGTAGGGGATTCCGCGCTTAAGAAGCTTCTGCTTAGAAATTCTCATGCTGCCTTCATCAGAAAGGAAGTTGTATTGTTTAACAAGCGTATCATAAAGAATATCAGCAGATTTACAGGGAATAGATGTTTCTTTTCCAAAAAGAACATCTTCACAAAGAAGCCTCATGTTAGTAAGAACCGGAACTTTTTCCGAAGCAAAATATCCAAAAACAGCAGAAAGAGCAACACCAAGCGCCGGTTCAATATTAGAGTCATCATTAGCATAAATAATACAGGCAGCCAGCTCGTGAAAAAACTTTTTATTAACCTTAAGACTACCCACAGAAAGCTCAGCAACTAAAACCTTATCTTTTCTATTTCCCTTGCTAATATACTCGCAACATTTATTTTTAATATCATCATTATCAGATAGAATAAGCCATTTCATAACTCTTCTATTATAAGGTAGGAATTGTGAGAAGACAAGAAAAAAAGAGTATGCTCAGAAAGAAAAAAGGCGAGGACCTTCCTCGCCGTAGATGGACCTAGGTATTTCAACCAGCCCGAAAAATAATAGTCAAATTAATTATGCCAGAACTGCAACCTTTTCTTTAATTGCTTTCAATTGCTTTTCAGTGAGTTTAAATAATTCTTTTACTCGTTCTTCTGGGAGGTCACCCTTCTCCAGTAATTCTGTAGCAAGCTGAATTTCACGTTCTTTTACAGCTTCTTTTCTTTCTTCTTCCATAATTCTACACATATGCTTAACCCCCTTTTCATCTTCCTTAAGATATCTGGCTCTTTCAGCCAGCAGTTTATTTTTCATATCATCGGCTTTTTTGCAATGAAAGTCATGCATCAGGTCGCCAATAGGATCATTTCCTTCGTATTTACCATTAACATATATGATATGGCTTTCATCGTCAAATGGTGTATTACATTCTTTTACAGTTCTTTCAATGTGATAAAGTGGCAAGCCTTTTCCAAAGATGTCATTTTCTGTAATAAAAATAACATAACTCTCTGGAAGATTTTTAGCATCATCACCAGGTACCGTAATATCAGCATCCATTAACGCTGCATTGTATCTGGCTCGTTTTGCACCGGCTCCTTTATCAGACCTTTGTATTTCAATGTCGTAAGGTTTACCTTTATTGTCTTTTGCGTAAACATCAAGTCTAACAGAACGACCTTCAAGGCTTTTTACGACTTTTTGTATTTCAGTATCAACAACTTTAAGTTTTTTGTTATCAAGAATTGTTTGAAGCACATATTGAATACATTCTTTGTCATTTTCAAAAAAGCGTGTCATGAAGTCATCATCCATAAGTGTGAACTCCTGAATGCGTGCAATCATTTTCTGCTTCTTAGTCAATTTGCTCTTAGTCATAGATTATTCTATCATTAAAACAACTATACAGCAAGATTTCTTTAGTGCTATTTACAATATGCATAAAAAAAGGCTTCTCACTTTCGTAAGAAGCCTTTGCCACAGGTTGGAATCGAACCAACGACATACGGATTTTCAGTCCGGCGCTCTACCAACTGAGCTACTGCGGCGTTGATGTATTAGAATATATATGAAATGCGCTTTTGTGTCAATAACTCAAAGTGCTTTTTTTTGAATTTTTTTTAATATTTCGGGCGGTCCCCAGACAGCCACTTCGTGCCTGCCTGGGGCGGCTGTTCCGCAGTTCCGCTATCGCTCCAGCCGCTTCCCTCACTCCGTTTGCTTCGCAAACTCCGTTCAGTCCAGTGGCCGCCTTCGGCGCTGCTCTATAGCCTACCGCATTTAAATGATTCAAAAAAAGAATGCAATTTTCCCTAAATAATGTTATATTATAGGTAACAATTGTCGAGGAGGTGGCAACATGTCTGATTTTGCATATAATTATTTTAATTCAGAACTTGATAATCTTCCTTTGCCAGAACTCAAAAAGATTTTCGAAAAGGTAAAGAAATTGATTTCTGATAAGACAGATGAGCAAACAGAACCTTTTACAAGAGAATTAGGCGGTTACGAAGAAGGTTTTTACATTGCCCCTGATTTTGATGAAACTCCAGATTGTTTTAAGGAGTATATGTGAAATATATTCTTGATACAAATATCCTGATTTATTTTCTTTGTAAGCCTGCAGAATTATCCTCTGAAGCAAAACGTATTGTTATTACAGAAAAGGATTTGAGTCTTAGTATAGTATCGTTATGGGAAATAGCAATAAAGCAAAGTATTGGAAAACTTAATATACAGTTATCAATTCCTCAAATAGAAAAAATTTGTTTTTCAAGAGATATAAAAATACTTCCTTTAAACTCAGGCGAAATTGAAAATATTAAAAACTTACCAGATATTCACAAAGACCCATTCGATCGTATTATTATTTCTCAAACACAACTTAATTCTCTGTGTCTTGTTACAAGTGATACTATTATTCCTCAGTATAATGTGAAAACTGCTTGGTAAAACTGTAAAATAATCTGGGCGGTCCCCCCGCGGCTACGCCGCGGGGGTCGGCTGTTCCGCAGTTCCGCTATCGCTCCAGCCGCTTCCCTCACTCCGTTTGCTTCGCAAACTGCGTTCAGTCCAGTGGCCACCTTCGGCGCAGCTCCATAGCCTACCGCAACAAAATTCCCCCAACTTACTTGATTATAAATCCCATAAGTACTAAAATAAAACCAACTACGACGATGTAGATTTCCGGCCCGGGTTTTGCAGCTTGTGGCGAGGACTGCACGGAGAGACATTGTGGAATGCTATTGCATAATGGTAAAGACCGGTAGCGAGGAAAAGTTCAGGGACTCTGCAACCCAACTGCTTTCAAAAGAGGGCGAAGGTTCAAAGTTCTTTTTTTTTAAAAAAGAGATGAAAGCACGAAACGGAGCAACTTTTACAGAAGCTCTTTTTCCCGGCTATGTATTTATGGAAACCCAAACACTTGCGCGCTCAACAATCGAGGCCCTCAAGAAAGTAAATGGTTTCTATCATTTTCTGGCAGACAATTCAGCACCACAAAAATTACAAGGCAGCGACCTTACTTATTATTCCACCTTCAGAAACAATGGTGAAATAATGGGAATCTCCCGTGCCCGTTTTGATGAAAATCAGCGGATAAAAATCGTAGAAGGTCCTTTACTGGGCTTCGAAGGAAAAATTATACGAGTGAACAAACGCTGTCATAATAATTTTGGCGGTCCCCCAGCAGCCACTTCGTGTCTGCCGGGGTCGGCAGTTCCAGGGCTCACTATCCGTTCGGCATCCTCGTCCGTTCGTTCGCAAAGCTCACTCACTCCCTGCGGTTGCTTGCTGCGCAACCCTTCCATTGCCTACCGCTTGAATTCAAAAGCCACTTTGTAGTAAAATAACAAATAATTATAGAAAAAACGAAAATTTAAAAATAAAAACATCTTTTCATCTTTTCTATAAATAATAATAATAATCAAACTCAGAATTTAAAAACAAAACACAGGGGAGATTTTATGAAAACAATTAATCGTTTCTCATCAATTATGGCCGCAATGGTCATGGTTTTATTTGCCGGTTGTGCACTTCAGGAAGAAGAAAAAGCACCTAACGCCCAGCTTCCAGTAATCAGCTCTATTACTCCAGATGTAACAACTTTACTGAATATTCAGAAAGAATTGAAAGTTACAGCCGAAGTTGAAGACGAAGGAATCGTCTCTTACCAGTGGTATGTATCAGAAAGTAAATTAGCCAAAGGTACAGCAATAGAAAGTGCAACTGAACAGACATATACACCACCTGTTACACAGGTTGGTATAGCATATTATTACTGCGTAATCAGTAATAAACTTGGAAGCAGTATACGAAGTGTTATTTCTCCATCAATTACCTATACAGTAAAAGAAAATATAAGTGCAAAAGCACCTGTAATCATCGAACAACCAGTTTCACAATCATTAGAAATGGGTAAAAACTTTGTTCTTAATGTTGCTGCTTATTCCCCAGATAATGGAAGTCTTACTTATCAGTGGTATTTCGCAGCAAATGAAGGAGAAGAAGGTGCTGCAATTGAAAATGCAACAGAATACAGTTATGAAGCTTCTGTAACAAAGAATAGTATTGGTAACTACTGGTGTGTAGTAACAAATACAATTGAGGACAATGGAGATGGTGGCCTTAAAAAGGCAGAAATGGAATCAACAAAAGTACAGATAAAATCAACTATTGTAAATGCTGCAAATCCAACCATATTAAAACAGCCTGAAAATGTAGTGCTTAATTACAATGAAAAGTTTTCACTCTCTGTTATTGCCTATTCATCAGATAATGGAACTCTCACTTATCAGTGGTATAAAAATGATCAGACACTAGCAGGAGCAACTTCAGCAACATATAAGGGAAGTGTATCTGCTGAGTCTATTGGCGACTATTATTGTGAAGTAACAAATATTATAGAAGACAATGAAGATGGTGGAATCAAATCCGCTAAAACAAAATCAGAAGTTATAACTATTGAAGCAACTGCCATAAATGCTCAGAAGCCTGTAATTCAACAGATGCCAGTTAATGTAAGTGCGGAATATGGAATTATATTTACACTTTCTGTAACTGCTCATAGCACAGATGGTGGAGAATTATCTTATCAGTGGTTCAAAGATAACAAAAAAGTAGAAGGTGCAATTAATTCTTCATATAGATCAACTGTATCTTCAAATACTCTTGGCGAATATTATTGCGAAGTAACAAATACAATTGCAGATAATGGAGATGGCGGAGTAAAAACTGCAAAAGAAATTACATCCATTGCAATCATTTCTAAAAATACTGTAAATGCTAATGCTCCTGTTATCAATCAGAATCCGCTTGAAGTTTCTTCTGTGTTTGGTGAAGCATTCTCATTTACTGTAGCAGCTTATTCTGTAGATAAAGGAACTATTTCTTATCAGTGGTACAGAAATGACAGCCCAATAGAAGGTGCCGTAAACAATATTTATACAGGAACAGTTTCTGCTGAGACAGTTGGAAATTACTATTGTGAAGTTACAAATACAATTGCAGATAATGGAGACGGTGGAACTAAAACTTCAAAAGTAAGAACAGAAACAAAAACCTTATCATACAATGTTATAAATGTAGCAAAGCCAGAAATCCTGCTGCAGCCAGAAAATGTAGTCACTGCTTTTGGTAATGACTTTGCATTAACTGTATTAGCAAATGCATGTGATGGCGGAACTTTATCTTATAAATGGTATAAAATCGATGATGATGGTGAGCCACAGGAAATCTCTTCTTCTAACAGCAATAAATATTCAGGTGTTATGACAGAAGGTGTTCCCGGTTCATATTACTGTGTAGTAACAAATAAAATAGAAGACAATGGCGATGGCGGAAAGAAAGCAGATTCAGTAACAACAGAAATTGTTCTTCTTGCAAAAACTAAGGTAAATGCTCTTACTCCAGTTATAACAAATCAGCCTCTTGATTCAATTATGTATGTTCCAGCTGTTAAAGTATTATTTGCAGGAGCAACAACTTTAGATGATGGAATTCTTTCTTATCAATGGTATTCTATGAAAGATGGAGAAGAGGAAGGTGTAGCAATTGAAGGTGCAACAGAAGCCCGTTATAAGATCTATGCACGAGATAAAGATAAAACCGGCTATTATTGTGAAGTTACAAATACAATTGCTGATAATGGAGATGGTGGAAAAAAGACTGCATCAGTAAGAAGTTATATAGCCTGGATAGATGCCGTATTTATGGAGGATGTTGTATCAGCTCCAGATTTTACAATTCAACCTACTTCTATAAATGTTGTGCCGTATAGTCAGTCTATAAAAATATCTTGTGAAGCTGAGTCTGGAGAAGGTTCAGTATTTTATCGCTGGTATAAGAGTGCAGATGGTACTACTGCTACTGGTACACCAATAACAGGGGCAACTTCATCAAGCTTTCAAACACCGATTTATACTGTAAAAGGTATTTATTATTATTATTATGTTGCGACAAGTGTATATAATGATGTAAAATCTGCGGCTGCAATTTCTGATATAGTAAGTGTGGCTTATACAGGATTGCCAGTTGTTGTTATTAATACTGTCAATGGGGAAGAACCAACTGCTGAATATGTAAATTCTCCATCTGGTGCCTATGGAGCAGGATTAAAAAATGCAACAAAAGTTCCTTCTCGTATGAAAATCTATAAGGATGGTCAGAATAATGCTGTATATGACAGTGGTGATTATGACAAAAAAAATAAAACTGGATTAACAATAAAACTTCGTGGTAATACTAGTGCATATAGCGCTAGAAAACCATATAAAATTAAGTTACAGAAGAAGGCTGATTTATTAGCAAACCTTTTGCCAAATCGTACAAATAAAAATCAAGATAAAGAATGGGTTCTATTAAAAGATGCAACATCGCTTAACACATTTGTAGGAATGACAGTTGCGGATCTTGCTGGTACCCCATGGACTCCAAAGTTTAGCTTTGTTAATGTTGTAATTAACGATAATTATAGGGGAGTTTATCTTCTTTGTGAAGCTATAAGTCAAAATGAGACTCGTATTAATGTTTCTGATGATGGTTATATAATCGAACGAGATGCTTATTGGTGGAATGAGGATGTAAAATTCATTACAACATTATATGATCAAAAATATACATTTAAGTATCCAGATGCAGATGATATTCAAGATAATTTAGATTTACTAGAGTATATAAAATCTTACATGAATGATCTTGAAACACATGTAAAAGATGGAACATATGATAATTATCTTGATGTTGACTCCTTTGCAAGATGGCTTTTAATTCATGATATTCTTGGTACCTATGATGCGGCAGGTTCTAATATTTATATGTCGAAATATGATAGTACAGATGAAACCAAGATCTTTATGGAAACAACTTGGGATTATGATTCAATTTATCAAACAGCAGGTGATTGGGCAATGCAGCACCATGGGGTACGTATTTATGCAAAGCCATTGATGAAAAGTGAAAATACAGCATTTAAAAATTCATATAAAATACAATGGAATAATTTATCGCAATCATTGTTAAATGATTTGTCTGAAAGTCTTGAATATTTAAAGACAACGCAAGGAGAAGATATTAATTTATCTAGACAATGTAATGCAAAGCGTTGGAATGAAAATTTTAGGACAATTGAAAATGATATTTCAGAAACAAAAAATTGGTTTTCATCTAGAATTACATGGCTTAATAAGGCAATAACAATGGATTGGTTATAATTTGTTAATGAAGAAAAATGTCTGTATTTGGCTTGAATTTACCTTGTATAAGATTTAAGATACAAATAATTATATTATAATCTTTATCTTTTTTCATTTTATAATAAACTCAACACGAGTAAATGAATAAAAGGTTTTGAATAATATTAGATATTAAGTAATCATAATATAGGTAAATAACGCTAACAGAGCCACATATAAGAAATTTACTTATTAGAAGACTATAAAAAATTTGTTCTGTTAAATGCAATTTTTATTTTAATTATTTATACTAAAGTTATAACTGATTATAAATGATTGATTCTGAAGTTGCTTAATGGTATGTTATAAAATTGTATTTACAGAGTTTTATTTGTAGTCTTCTAAAAAAGAAAAGATTATTGTCAATGGGAGTGTTAAATACTTATAAATTTTTTAAGGGTTAAAATGTTATGAAAATAAATAAGATAGCAGTAGCAGGAACCGGCTATGTTGGTCTTTCACTAGCAACACTTTTAGCACAGCACAATGATGTAGTTGCCGTAGATGTAATTCAGGAAAAAGTAGATTTAATCAATAAGAAAAAATCCCCAATACAGGATAAAGAAATAGAAGAATATCTGGCAACAAAGCCACTTCTTCTTACAGCCACAACAGATGGAAAAAATGCATATAAAGATGCAGATTTAATCATCATCGCAACACCAACAAATTACGATCCAAAATTAAACTTCTTCGATACAAAATATGTAGAGCAGGTAATAGAACTGGTCCTGGAAGTAAATCCAAATGCCATCATGGTAATCAAATCAACAATTCCTGTAGGGTACACAAAATCAGTACGCGAAAAATACAATACAAAGAACATAATTTTTGCACCAGAATTCCTTCGCGAAAGTAAAGCTTTGTATGATAACCTTTATCCAAGCCGCATAGTAGTTGGAACAGATTTAGATGATGACCACCTGGTAGATGCCGCAAAAACATTTGCAGAACTTTTACAGCAGGGAGCAATCAAGCAGGATATTCCAACACTCTATATGGGCTTTACAGAAGCAGAAGCCGTAAAACTTTTTGCAAATACATATCTTGCCCTTCGCGTAAGTTATTTCAACGAGCTCGATACTTATGCAGAACTCAAAGGTCTGGATACAAAAAGCATCATAAGTGGAGTTTCACTTGATCCTCGCATAGGAGACTTTTATAACAATCCAAGTTTTGGTTATGGCGGTTACTGTCTTCCAAAAGATACAAAGCAGCTTCTTGCAAACTATAATGATGTTCCACAGAATCTTATCAGTGCAATCGTACAGTCAAATACAACTCGCAAAGATCACATTGCACAAATGATTATAGACAGAAATCCAAAGAAGGTAGGTATTTACCGCCTCACAATGAAGTCAAACAGCGACAACTTCCGTGCCAGTGCCATTCAGGGCGTTATGAAGCGCATCAAGGCAAAAGGAATTGAAGTAGTAGTTTACGAGCCAACATTGCATGAAGAAACATTCTTTAATTCAAAAGTAGAAACTGATTTGACTAAGTTTAAGAATGAGTGCGATGTAATTATTGCAAATCGCAAATCTGAAGAATTGATTGATGTTACGGAGAAGATTTATACACGTGATTTGATGGGAAGGGATTAAAAAATTATGGCTGAACCGTCAAATACAAAACGCCTTGCTAAGAATACACTGATGCTTTATTTTCGCCAGATTTTAATAATGGTAGTAAGTCTTTATACTGTACGGTGTGTACTTAATGTTCTGGGAGTAGAAGATTACGGAATATACAATGTAGTTGCTGGCGTTGTTACTATGTTTACTTTTTTGAGCAGTGCAATGGCAACTGCAAGTCAAAGGTATTTTTCCTTTGATTTAGGAAAGAATGATGCAAAACATTTAAAAATTACATTTTCCGTTACATTTCAGATATATGTATTGATTGCAGTTGTTGTTCTTATTTTTGCTGAAACTATTGGACTCTGGTTTGTTAATCATAAACTTGTAATTCCCTCTGAACGAATGGTCGCTGCTAATTGGATTTTTCAGGCTGCAATTGCCTCATTTTTACTTACTTTAATTACTACTCCATATATGGCAAATATAATAGCTCATGAAAATATGAATGTGTATGCATATGTTAGTATTGTTGAAGCAAGCCTAAAACTTGTAATTGTTTTTCTGTTAAAACTTTTGCCATATGATAAGTTAATTGTGTATGGTATACTTCTTGCAATAGTAGCTTTTATAAATACGACAATTTATAGATTCTATTGTCATAAAAAATATGCAGAATGCAGATTTCAGTTTGTAAAAGATGGAGCCTTATTTAAAGAAATTATCAGTTATAGTGGCTGGAATTTATTTGGCGCAAGTGTTGGTGTCATTAAGAATCAGATTATTAATATATTATTAAATTTGTTTTTTGGTCCTATTGTGAATACTGCTAGAGGTATTGCTTCACAGGTAAATTCTGCAGTAGTAAGTTTTTCACATAATTTTAGTACAGCCATATGCCCTCAAATAATAAAAACATATGCCTCTGAAAACAAAGATGAAACGACACGTTTGGTTTTTAGAGGTTGTAAATTTACTTTTTTTTTGATGTATATTATTGCACTTCCTATATTTTTAGAAATGGATACCTTATTAAGATTATGGCTTAAGAATGCTCCAGAATTAGCAGTTATTTTTACACAACTTGCACTTATAGATGCTGTTATTGAATCTATTAGTTTTCCATTGATGACGCTGGCTCAGGCTACAGGTAAAATAAAACTTTATCAGGGAGTAGTTGGTGGCATTTTGCTTTGTAATCTTCCGTTGTCGTATTTAGTATTAAAATTAGGTGCTCCTTCATATGCAGTAATGATTATTTCTATCTGTATATCATTTATTGCTTTTATAGTTAGACTAATTATTTTACGAAAACTTTCTGGAATATCAATATCGAAATTTTTACTTTATTCATTTGTTCCTTGTGTATTAGTTGCAGTTTGTTCTGCAATTGTACCGTGTATAGTTTCATATTATTTCAATAGTGGTTTAGGTCGTTTTTGTCTAACTATTATTATATCTGGTTTATGTACAATTATTTGTATTTTATTAATTGGAATGAATAAATGTGAAAGAAAAATGTTGAAAGAATATATTAAACAAAAGGTGGCATCTAAAAAATGAAATCATATTTTGATTATAATGATAAATCTTTATGTTGTGGATGTTCAGCTTGTTATAATGTTTGTCCAAAGAAAGCTATAACAATGATACCTGATGCGTTGGGGTTTTTATATCCAAAGATTCAAAATGATAAATGTATTAATTGTAATTTATGTCGACAGGTTTGTTCTTTTAATGCAGATTATGATAAATCAGATAATATTTCTCCTATATTCTATGCAGCAAGACATAAAGATATAAATGAAATTCTAAAAAGTCGTAGTGGAGCAGTTTTTGTAGCATTATCAGATTTTGTACTTGATAATAACGGTGTTGTTTATGGTGTTGGTTTTAAGGAGCATTTTAAGGTTTGTCATAAGCGTGCAATAAATAAAGAGCAACGTGATGAATTTAGAGGTTCAAAATATGTACAAAGTGATTTAGAAAATATTTTTGAAAATGTATTAGATGATTTACAAAATCAAAAATATGTTTTATTTTCTGGTACAGGTTGTCAAATTGCTGGAATAAAATCTTATCTAAAAATCAAACATGTAGATATTTCAAAATTATTCTTGGTTGATATTGTTTGTCATGGAGTTCCAAGTCCTTTTTTTTGGAGCGATTATCTAAACTTTATCGAAAATAAATATAAAAAGAAAATTATAAGTGTAAATTTTCGTGACAAAAAATTTGGTTGGAGAGAACATAAAGAGTCATTTGTTTTTAATAATTCTTCAATCTCTGCTAACATATTTACATATGCTTTTTTTCAACATATTATGTTACGTCATTCTTGCGAAAAATGTTTTTTTACAAATACAGAGCGACCATCAGATATTACTATTGCTGATTTTTGGGGATGGGAAAAGGTTGATGATAAGTTCAATATAGATAATAAGGGGGTATCTTTAGTTATTGTAAATACTCAAAAAGGCGATGCATTATTTAATAATATAAAAAAGAAATTAAATTTTATAAAAACAGAACGTGAAAAGTGTCTTCAGCCTCATTTAATTGAACCTTCAACATTGAATCCTGATAGAGAACTATTTGAGAGGGATTATATGGAAAAAGGCTTTTTATATGTATTAAAAAAATATTGTAATTACGGATTCTGGAATAAATTAAAAACTACTCCAAAACAGATCTTGAAAAAAATTAACTATCATGTTATAAGGATTCATAAAGGAAAATGAAGATAGGAATTTTAACATATCATAGAACCTTAAATTACGGAGCTTTTTTACAAGCCTATTCATTAAAAAAATACATAGAAAGTCTTAATCATGAAGTATGTATTATTGATTACTGGCCTTCTTGGCATGAAAGAATGTATAAAAGTTTAAGATTATTTCAACATGTCTCTTTAATAATAAAATTAAAAATTTTTGTAAAAGATATAATTGTGTTGCCATGGACTATAAAAAGAATAAATGTTTTTGAAAAAAGAATAATAAAGGATTTAAAACTATCAAAAAAGATAAAAATTAAGAATGGCTTTGATCTAAAAAACTTAGATTTTGATTTTATAATATATGGAAGTGATCAAATTTGGCGCTATAATGATACAATTGAATATAAAGGTTTTGATTCTGTTTATTTTGGTGAATATCTTCCTGAGAAAATCAAGAAAGTTGCATATGCAGCGAGTATGGGCCCTGTTGGAGATTTTGGAAAAACTGAATGGTTAAAGGACCATTATAAGAAGTTTCATGAATTATCTGTTCGAGAATATGAACTATCATCATTTATTTCAGTTCTACTAAATAAAAATATTCCTATTGTAATGGATCCTGTTTTTTTAAATACTAAAGCTTTTTGGGAATCATATTTTTCTTCTTTCAAAAAAATAAAAATGCATGAAAAATATATACTTTTTTATAATCTTTTACCTAATGATAGCTATACACAGTTAGTAAAACAGTTTGCAAAAATAAATTGTTTAAAAATTATTGAAATAACAGGCTCTATTATACCAAGTAAAATATTTCAAAAAAATACATATCAATGTTCAGATGTGAGATGCTTTTTACAATTATTATTTAATGCGGAGTATGTTTTTTCATCTTCTTTTCATGGTATTGCTTTTTCTATCATATTTAATAAACAATTTTTTGCTTTACATACAGGTAAACAATTGGGAAGGGTAAAATCACTATTGGAAATTGTAGGGTTGGAAGATAGAATAATTTCCTCAATTTCTGATTGTATCAATGCCTCAGAAATTGATTATTCTCAAATTGTTGATAAATTAGAGAGTAAAATTACTTATTCAAGAGATTTCTTAAAAAATATTTTATGTTAATAGTGAAAAGGAGAAATGAAGTATGACATTATTTAATATGATTTATGGAATATATTTATATATAGTGCTTCAATCAATTTTTGTAAGTAAGAAAGATATAAAAACAACCATTTCTATTAATGATTCTTATTTATTACGAGGTATGGCTATATCATTCATTGTTTTACACCATATTGCACAGCGTTTTTCAAATATACAATTAGTTCATATAATTATATTAATCTATGATGATTGGTTAGTAGGTCTTTTTTTCTTTTTGTCTGGTTATGGAAATTATATTTCACTTAAAAAATCAAAAACAGCTTCAAAATGGTTATTAAAGAGAATTTTTACTATTTTGTGCTACTTTATTTTTGGATTACTTTTAAATTTGGTATTAAATTTTCACTTATATACATCTTTTCAGACCTTTGTTCTTGATCTTATAACTGTTACATATAAACCGTATACTCTTTGGTATCTAAAGGTTTTGATTTGTTTCTACATTTTTACATATATTTTTAATCGGTTATTTAAGAATCAATTTTTGGGTACAGTTATTATTTCGATTCTAACTATTATTTATACTGTTCTTTGTTTTGTTAATAAAGTTGAACCTTTCTGGTGGACTTCAGCTATTTGTTATCCATTTGGATTATTTATAGCTCAAAAAACTGATTTCGTACAACGTATATCAAAAAAGAAAATTATTAATATATTTTTAGCAATATTTTTACTGTTAACTCTTTTATTAGTAAAATATGATATTTTACATCCAATTTCTAGTGTGGTATTTTGTTATTTTGTTTATTTATTTTTGTGTAATCGTACATTAGGTGATAATATTCTAATGAAGTTTTTAGGTAAAACTAGTTTTGGATTATATTTATATCATATTATATTTATTACTTTTTGTCTTAAACTATTTGGTAATATTGAAAAGATATTTCCAATTTTAATTATATTAATTGGAAGCATTGTATGTTCAGCAATTGTTTATATTCTTACAGGCATTAATAAACATAATAAAAAAATTACATCATAATTTTTTTATTTGAAAATAATAAAAAAAGAGTAGAGATATGAAAGTCTTATATATTTTACATACAACCTATTGGGATGGCTCGGCTCATTCGCTTTTGAATATGATTCATTCTGTAAAAAAGGAAGTTACTCCTATTGTTGTTTTTAGAGAGAAAAATATTGTTTATGATTTTTATAAAAAGGAAGGCATAAAATGTATTGTAGTTCCATTTATAAACAATATTAAAAAAACATCTGGTGAAAAAAAATTGAAATTAATTTTAAAAATTTTGCGGTATATATTTTTCAATTTTTTATCTATAATATATTTATTTTTCAAATTAAAAAATGAAAATATAGAAATAATACATTCAAATAGTGGTATTGTAACTATTGGATACCCATTAGCTAAAATACTACATGCAAAACATGTAATTCATATACGTGAGTTTCAAGATATAGATTTTGGTATTTCTCCACTTATGGGCTGGAAATTATTTTATAAACGTCTCGCACATACTGATGCTAGAATTGCAATAACAAAAGCTGTATATAATCATTTTAACCTAAACAATTATTCTAATAGTTATCAATTATTTAATGCTGTTTTATCGCAAGAAAATGCCATTTATATTCAACAGAAAGAAAATTATTTTGTATTCTGTTGTGCAGTATTAAGTGAAGCAAAAGGTGTTGATTTTTGTCTTGAAGCTTTCGGAAGATCTGGTTTATATAAAAAAGGTTATTATTTAGATATAATTGGGAAAAATGCTGATGCCGAGTTATATGAAAAATTATTTTCGATTATTAAAAAATATGAAATGATTGAATATGTTAGATTTATTGGAACTGTAAAAGATATAAAACCTTATTTAGAAAAAGCAACTGGATTCCTAATGTGTTCTCAGAATGAAGGCTTTGGTAGAGTTACAGCAGAAGCTATGTTTTATGGGTGTCCTGTTATAGCACGAAATTCTGGTGGTTCCCCTGAATTTATTACAAATAAAAAAAATGGATTTTTATTTAATGATATTGATGAGTGTGTGGAACATATGAAAACTATTGTAAAATCTGATATGTCAAATATAATTCAATATGCTCAAGAACTGGCTGTAAAACAGTTTTCAGAAGAAGCTTATAAAGAAAAAATACTAGAAATCTATAATAAGATTTTATAAAAAGTATTTTCGAGATATTGATGGCTTAAAATAATTTTACAAACAAAATAATTATGATATGATAAATAAGAGATGATTAAATATGAAGACGTTGAAATATATATTAGAAAAAAAAATAGATGTATTTTCCAACTTTAATTTACCAGATTTCTCTCTTTCTTTATTTATTTTTAATATATTAATAGATCCTTCTAATGGAATGTTTCATACAAAATTATTGACTTTTGCTTTAGCCATTTTCTTAAATATAAAAAGAATGCGGTTTTCTATAAAGCCTCTTTTTATTATATGTTTTTTTTATGTAGCTTTTACTGTAAGCGTTGTACTTATGATGCTTAGAGGAATTAATTACGATTCTGCATTTATTAATATGTATTCAACAACATTTCTTACATTACTTTTATTTTTTATTGATCCAGAAAAAATTTCTATAAAAAAAACTTTTACATTTTCATGTTGTTGTATTTCTTTATTAATTTTAGGGATTACATTTGTCCTGATACGTTTTCCAGTAACGGTGGTGTTTTTAGAAGGAAATGAAAAATTAAAAACAATGTTTATGATTAATCGTCATAAAAAAATTTTATTTTGGTGGCTTCCTTCAGTTTTTCATAGAGCTTCTCCAATAATCATCTTAGCCTATGCAGATAAATTATATACATTTTTACGCGCATATAAAAAAAGGATAAATGATTTTATAATAATAAATTTATTTTTTTGGGGATTGTTTTACACTGGAACTCGTGCAAATATGTTTTCTGCAATTTTGATAACTGGAATTTGCTATTTAGACTATGTATTCTATTATAGAAAACAAATGTTTAAATTTCTTTCGTTAATGACAGTTGCTATGGTTGTAGCGATAATTGGAATCTTTTTATTACTTAATGTGAAAAACTCATCATCTACAGCAAAAGATGGCCATGTGATTTCATATCATGAATTATTTTCTGAGCATCCTTCATATTTATTAATTGGACAAGGTCCTGGAGCTTGGTTTTATAGTAAAGGTTTTAAAAGATATACAACGAATACAGAATTATCTTATTATGAACTAATTCGAATGTTTGGCGGTTTTTTTACAATTTTTATTTTAGCATGTTATTTAAGTCCTTTTTTATACATCAAAAATATTGAAAAAGGAAAAAATCTTGTAATTGTCATGTCGTATATTGCTTATCTATTTATAGCAGGAACTAATCCATTATTAATTGGTCCTACTGGTTTTATTGCATGGTGGATTACAGATTATAATTTATATAGAGAAAATAGGAGTTTACAATGTCTGTACAAATCATAATGGCTACATATAATGGAGAAAAATTTATTCGCGAACAAATAGAATCAATTATTTCGCAAACTTTTACAGATTGGAAATTAATTATTCATGATGATGGATCAACAGATAATACCTTGACAATTATAACTGAATATATAGAAAAAGATTCTCGTATATGTTTAATCAATGATAACTTGAAATTCCATAACTCTAGTGCCAATTTTTTTCATCTTATAAAAAATATTGACAAGAATACGGATTACATTTGTCTATGTGATCAGGATGATATTTGGTTACCACAAAAATTAGAAATATCAATAAATGAAATGGAAAAAATAGGAAATAAAAGTTTACCAGTATGTATTGCGACAGATGTTTGTCTTATAGATTCAAATGGGAAAAAATACGTTGATTCCTTTTGGAAATATGCGAATATCAATACAAAATCTAATTTTAGGAGTTTAATTTTAGAAAATACTGCTACTGGATGTACAATGATTTTTAATTCTATAGTTCTAGAATACTTATATGATTTAACAAATGAAGAAATAAAAAATATTATTCAACATGATTGGTTTATTGCATTGATATGTGCGTCTGATGGAATATATCAGCAACTTTGTATACCTTTGGTTTGCTATAGACAACATGATGGAAATGTTGTTGGTGCTAGAAAAACTTGTCTGTATAATAAACTAAATCCAAAAGAAGGAATAAAGTCATTAAAGCGTATAAAAACACTTAAAAAAAGAATTTTTTTGCAGCTTGAAGTTTTATTAGGTAAAATACAAGATGAAATGAGTAAAAAAGATATAAAAAAATTTTTATCGACTAAATTATTAAAACATAAAATTTTTAGTATAAGAAACGGCTTTTGTAAAAGTAATTATTTTTCAAAATCTTTAATCAAAGTTTTATTGTATTAATAATGAAATATAATTAATCTACACAATAGCTTTTTCTATTTTGAATAATAACAAAAGGATATAATATATGGTGTTTGCAACAATAATTGTTTTATATAAATGCAATATTGATAATTTATCAAATGTTTTACAAAGTATAATCAGTCAAACTGATTATTTAATTCTTATAAAAAATGATGATACTCTATTTCCTATAGATAAGTTTACAAATCCAAAAATACATTTAATTGATTTAAATAATAATTATGGTATTGCGTATGCTCAAAATCGAGGTGTAGAATACGCTAAGAAATTAAACGTCGATTATTTATTATTTTCCGATCAGGATACAATTTTTCCAAATAATTACATTTCTAATATGCAAGCTAAGATTCTTACATATCCATCTAATACAATATTTGCCCCAGTTTTTTATAATGAAACAAAAGGTCAAATGGAACCTGTGTCACTTACATTAGAAGAGTATAGAATTCCAGATAATAAACAGGCAATTTCTGTATTTCATGCAATATCATCTGGAACTATTGTTTCAATGTCAAATTTTGAAAAAATAGGATATTTTAATGAAGATTTATTTATTGATTATGTGGATTTTGAATGGTGTTGGAGGGCAAGGTATTTACAATACTCAATTATCTGTTTTTCTGATATAAAAATAAACCATAATTTAGGTGATAAATATAAGATTGTATTTGGTAAAAAGGTTACAATTAGATCCAATTTTCGATATTATTATATGATAAGAAATGGATTAATTTTATCTCATAAAAATCCTTGGCTAACAAATAATGAAAGAAAAATTCTTAGAAAAAGAACAATAATAATGATGTTTGGAATTCTTTTATTAAATTATCATATTTTAAGTAATATAAAAACAATTATTAAAGCAATGAATGATTATAATAAATATATAAAATACAAGATTATCAATTTGAAGAGGAATCAATAGTTATGAATAATAAAATTCGAGTTTTCTTTACTAAATTATTTTTACATTTTATTATGAATAATCCATTATGCACGTCAAAAATTCGTAGACTTGCTTTAAAATTATGTGGAGCAAAAATCGGGAAAGGAACATTTATTGGGCAAAATGTTTATTTTGATTACTTGAAGATACAAAATATTGAAATTGGTAAAAATTGTGTTATAACTCAGAATTGTTCATTATTAACACATTTTTATTCATTAGATAAGAAATTCTATTTTGGAAATATAAAAATTGGTGATAATGTTTTTATTGGTATGAATACAATAATTTGTAAACCGGTAACAATTGGTGATAATGTTGTAGTCGGTGCAGGTAGTATTATTACTAAAGATATTCAAGAAAACAGTTTTGCTGCAGGAAACCCTTGCAAAATTATAAAACAACTATAAGGATTTTTTATATGAAAAAGATTTATATAATTGGTACTGTTGGAGTCCCAGCATGTTATGGTGGTTTTGAATCATTAGTAGAAAATTTGTTAGATTATATCCCAAATGATGTTCACTATACAGTTTTTTGTTCTTCAAAAAAATATGAAAACAGACTTGAAAATTATAAAAATGCAAATCTAATTTATCTTGACCGTGATGCAAATGGAAAAGATAGTATTTTATACGATTACGAATCAATGAAAATTGCAATAAAGAATAAGGCTGATATAATGCTAATCCTTGGTGTTAGTGGTTGTATGTTTCTCCCTATTATTCGTCGAAAATTTAAGGGTAAGATTATTACAAATATTGACGGTCTTGAATGGAAAAGAGATAAATGGAATTTTATTGCAAAGTGGTTACTCCATTATTCAGAAAAACAAGCTGTAAAATATTCTGATATTATAATTGGTGATAATAAAGGTATTACTGATTATGTAAAAGAAGCATATAATAAGGATGCTGTATTAATAGCTTATGGCGGTGACCATGTTTCAAAAATAGAAGATGACTCTTTGTATGAAAAATATCCTTTCTGTAAAAATACCTATTCCGTAACAGTTTGTAGAATTGAACCTGAAAATAATATTCATAAAATTCTTGAAGCTTATTCTAGAATGCCAGAAGAGCAGCTGGTTATGGTTGGAAACTGGAAAAATGGTGATTATGGAATAGAACTAAAGAAAAAGTATTCATCTTTTAGTAATATTCATCTTTTAGATCCAATTTATGAAAGCCATACAATAAACTGGATAAGAAGTAATGCAAATATTTATATACATGGTCATAGTGCTGGAGGAACTAATCCTTCATTAGTTGAGGCAATGAATTTTGGTTTACCTATTATTGCTTTTGATTGTATTTATAATAGGTCAACTACAGAAGATTCTTGTTTTTATTGGAATGACAGTAACGATATAATAGAAATCATCAATTCTCAAAAAAACAATTTTGCAATAATTTCAAAAAAAATGAAAGAAATTGGTTCTAAGGAATATGCTTGGAAAACAATAGCAAATAAGTATAATAATTTATATTAAAATGCTAATATATATTTAATAGATAGGAGTTATAGAATATATGTCAAGAAAACTTCATAATATTCTTATCACCGGTGGCGCTGGATTCATCGGTTCAAACTTTATTCATTATCTTTTTGGAATGTCCTCAGCAGAGGGAAATCTTTTCAATGACGCAAACTTCGACGGTACTGTTGTAAACGTAGACTGTCTTACATACGCAGGAAATCTTGAAAGTCTTAAAGACATCGAAGAAAAGTTCGGCGGTAAACGCTACTTCTTCGAAAAAGTAGATATCTGCGACCGCGAAAATATCGAACGCATCTTCAAACAGTATGATATTGATACAGTAATTCACTTTGCAGCAGAAAGTCATGTAGACCGCTCAATCCTAGGTCCTGAAGCTTTCATGAAAACAAATGTAATGGGAACTTTCACACTGCTTGATGTTGCAAGAAACTACTGGAAGAAAGAAGACGGAAGCCTCCGTGATGATGTTCTCTTCCATCATATTTCTACAGACGAAGTTTACGGCTCACTTGGTGAAACTGGATATTTCCGCGAGGATACTCCTTATGATCCAAGAAGTCCATATTCTTCATCAAAGGCATCTTCTGACCATGTTGTAATGGCTTACTTCCATACTTATGGCCTGCCTATCACTTTGTCTAACTGTACAAATAACTATGGTCCATATCAGTTCCCTGAAAAACTGCTTCCATTGATGATTTCTAACATCCGCGACGGAAAGAATCTTCCTGTTTATGGAAAGGGCGACAATATCCGCGACTGGATTTATGTAGAAGACCACAACCGCGCTGTATGGCTGATTGTAAACAAGGGCGTAACCGGTGAAAAGTATAATATCGGCGGCGAAAACGAATGGCAGAATATCAAACTGCTTCATAAAGTTATTGAGCTTACTGCGGCTGAAACCTGCAAGAAGGTAGAAGACGTAGAAAAGACAATCACTTACGTAAAGGACCGCCCTGGCCACGACAAGCGCTATGCAATCGACTGTACAAAAATCAAGACAAAGCTTGGCTGGGAACGCAAGATGACTTTCGAAGAGGGCTTGCAGGAAACTGTAAAGTGGTATCTGAAGAACTCAGACTGGATTAACCACATCTTGAGTGGTGATTACAAGAACTGGATTAGCAAGAATTATACAGAACAGGGCCGATAAGGAGTGAACGAAATGAAAGGAATTATTTTAGCCGGAGGATCTGGCACTCGTTTATATCCAATCACAAAAGCAGTTTCAAAACAGATTCTGCCACTTTATGATAAGCCGATGATTTATTATCCGCTTTCCTGTCTTATGCTTGCCGGTATCCGCGAGGTTCTGATTATTTCTACTCCACGCGATATCAGCTGCTTTAAAGAGCTTTTTGGCGACGGCGCTTGGCTTGGAATGAAGTTTGAGTATGCAGTACAGGATAAGCCACGCGGACTTGCTGATGCATTCATTATTGGTAAAGAATTCATTGGAAACGACAGCGTAGCCCTCGTTCTCGGTGATAACATTTTCTATGGTCAGAGTTTTACTTCAACACTTAAGCGTGCCCGCGAAAAGGTAGAAAACGGAAAGGGCAGCGTAATCTTCGGATACTTTGTAAAGGATCCTACAGCTTACGGTGTAGTAGAGTTTGATAAAGACGGTAAGGTTCTTGGAATTGAAGAAAAACCTGCAAAGCCAAAGTCAAATTATGCAGTTCCAGGTCTTTATTTTTACAGCAATGCAGTAGTTGATATTGCTGCTAACGTAAAGCCTTCTGCACGTGGCGAAATCGAAATTACATCAATCAATAACGAATACTTAGACCGTGGAGAGCTTTCTGTAGAACTTCTTGGTCGTGGTATGGCCTGGCTTGATACAGGAACCTATGACGGACTTCTTGAAGCATCTAACTTTATTGCAACAATCCAGAAACGTCAGGGTATGTATGTAAGCTGTATCGAAGAGATAGCTTATAGAAATGGATGGCTTTCTAAGGAAGCTCTTCTCGAACTTGCAAAAGGCTATAAAACTGATTACGGAAGATATCTGGAATATATTTCAGAAAATTAATATATAAGATGCTGAAACAAGTTCAGCATGACAAAGGAAGAATAAAATGGCATTCGAATTTAATAAATGCAAATTATCAGATGGTACAGAAATTAAAGGGCTCTACGAAATTCAGCCAAAAATCTTTGGTGATGCAAGAGGCTACTTTCTTGAAACTTATAGCGAACGCGACTTTTTTGCAGCCGGCCTTACAATGAAGTTTGTACAGGACAATCAGTCAAAATCATCAAAAGGTGTACTTCGAGGACTTCACTTTCAGACTCAGCATCCTCAGGGAAAACTTGTTAGAGCTCTTCAGGGAAAAGTTTACGATGTAGCTGTAGACCTTCGTAAAGGTTCTGCAACATTCGGAAAATACTACGGTGTAATTCTCGATGCAGAAAAGCAGAATATGTTTTATATTCCGGAAGGCTTTGCACACGGTTTTTATGTACTTTCAGATGAAGCTATCTTTACTTACAAATGCACAGATTTCTACGACCCAAAAGGCGAGGGCGGACTCATGTGGAATGACCCTGCAATTGGAATCGACTGGAAGGCTGTGGCACCGGAAGTAAATCCTCTTTTGAGCGAAAAAGATGGTAAGCATCCTGCTTTTGATGCTTCTAAAGATTACTTTGATATTAATGCAAAGTGGATAGGAGCATAAAATGATCTGGTTAATAGGTTGTAAAGGAATGCTTGGAACTGAGATTTCAAGACAGTTATCTGAAAATAAAATTGATTTTGTTGGAACTGATATTGATGTGGATATTACGAATCCTCAGGCTCTTGCCGATTTTGCAAAGGGAAAAGAGATTTCGTACATTATCAATTGTTCTGCCTATACTGCTGTTGATAAGGCCGAAAGTGACCAGGACTTTGCAAAAAAGCTGAATGAAGACGGCCCGAGAAATATTGCCTGCCTTGCGAATCAGATTCATGCAAAAATGATTCATATTTCTACTGATTATGTTTTTGACGGAACCGGCTCTTGCCCTTACACAGAAGACATGCCGATTGCTCCTATTGGTGTATACGGAAAAACAAAGGCTGATGGTGAACGTACTGTCCGCGAAAATCTGAATGAACATTACATCATCAGAACTGCCTGGCTTTATGGCTGGGCCGGCCGAAACTTTGTTTACACCATGATAAAAGCCATGAACACCCACGATTCTGTAAAAGTCGTAAACGACCAGAAAGGAACTCCAACTTTTGCCGGTGATCTGGCTGCCGTGATTCTCAATATCATCAGCAAAGATGATGTTCCATACGGCACCTACCACTGCACCGACTTAGGCGAAATCACCTGGTGGGATTTCACCAACGAAATTAAGAAACAGGGCGTGGAACTCGGCCTGGTAACAAACAAAGATTGCCTTGTGAATCCATGCACCACCGCTGAATATCCAACCCCAGCAAAGCGCCCAGCTTATTCTGTTTTGAGTAAGGATAAAATCCAGAAAACTCTTGGGATAAAGCTCCCGGAATGGGAAGAGAGTTTGAAGAAGTTCTTGAGTTCAGAGTTATTTGACGCGGAACGGATTAAGTAGTTATTGAGTGGAGTAAGCCAGCACTGAAGGTGCTGGCTTTTTTTTAATTATGAACTTTTAGCAAAGTAAAAAGTAAGTATTGTCGAAAATAAAGAAGAGTAATAAAATATAGTAAAGGATATATTTATTGAATAAAGGTAATTCTGAGATTTTAAATAGAGTCTTCTCAAAAAATACACTAAAGTCTTTTATAAGTGGTGAACCTTCTGTTTCATTTTGCACTTCAATTTCTCGTTATATAAAGAATGAAGATGGTACAAATTTAAAGAAAATAAGTGAAATTTATGAATACTTATGTAAAAATTATAGAAATGAATATTGCTATAAAAATTCATTATTAAATAATCTTTTAGTACATAGTCCCAATCACAATTTAAAAAGTACATCTGCGTTAACGGAAATTAATGTCAGTAAATCAAAACCTGACTTTATATTAATAAATGGCAAATCTATTGTATATGAAATTAAAACAGGATTAGATAATTTTGAACGTTTAGAAACTCAGTTAAATGATTATTACAAAGCCTTTGATAATGTTATTGTAATTACAGACAAGTTAAGTATTGATAAACTGATAAAAGTTTTAGATACGTTTGAGAATACTGGAATAGCTTATTTGGATGATGATTTAAGTATAAAGACTGTACGAGAATCTAAATCGGTTGTTGATAAACTTGATATGAAAGTAATGTTTAAAATATTACGGAAATATGAGTTTGAGAATATAATAAAAGCATGCTATAATTATTTACCAGAAGTATCTCAATTCAAATATTATGATGCATGTTATGAACTTATAAGTAAGTTAGATATTCATCATTTTTTCAATCTGTTTAAAGCTGAATTAAAAAAAAGGACTGTTATTATCGAAGATAAGTTTATGGCAATTCCAGATGAATTAAAAATGCTTGCTTACTTTTCTTCATTGAAAGAAAAAGATTATGAAAGATTGAATGTTTTCTTGAATAAACCATATATAATTTCGTAGGAGTTGTTTTATGTATTATCCATATCTTCGTGGTCGTCAATATGAGTTAATTGGACTAAGAGAACTTTGTGAAAAAAATAAACTTGACAATGTAATCCCAGTGATTGAACCTGTAAAAACATCTCCAACTTTATTAAGACTGCTGCAAACATTTTGTAAATTTAATAAAGACTTCATATTTATCAAAAATCCTAGTGTGGGGACTTTTCAAAAAGATTTGGAGTTTGATAAAGAGTATAAAGAAAGATTTGAAAAGATACTTAAAGAATGTGAACCACATATAACAAATGGTATTATTATGACATCTTCAGTAAAGTCAATTGAAGATTCTAATAACTCAGTTGCCTTATGTTTTAACATGGATCAGGTGCAGCATTGTAATGATTTAAAATTAGATTTTAAGTATGTTTTTATTCCTGATTCATCTACTGCAAGACGAAAAATTAAAATGCCAAAAGTTTTATTTGAAGATAGATTTGAAGCAGAAGAAAGAAATGCTGATTATGCAGATGACGATGATAAATCTTTTTCAAATGATTTTTTTTATTATAAGGATGATTCGTTTGAAGGTTTTTCTGATTTTTCTGTTGTAGGTAATGAATACAATGAATCGGGATTTGCTCCATTTGCAGTAGCAATTCATATCGTATATTTGAATAACGAAGAAGATGATGAATTAAGAATACATCATTTTGTTTCAAATTCTAATGATGATATCAACAACCCGCAAAAGAAATTCTCTGAGGCCTTAAGCAAACTAGTTAGCTTTCAAGCATTAAATAATGATATTAATAATACATATGCATTAAATGAATTCAAGAGAATATTTGAAAATGAAACTTATCCAGGGTTAGGTACAATAAAAAAACTGTCAATAATGCATCATATCGAATTAGTTTCTAAAATATTGTCATCTAAAAAGGACTAGATATTTATGATTATTTGTCAGAATTGCTTTTTTGATAAAGAAATAAAATCAATAATTAAAGCTCTTAAAACAAAGAATACTTGTTGTATTTGTCACAAAACTGATTATTGTATTAATTCTGAAATAAATATAAATGAATGGAATCAGATTTCTGATTATTTAAATCAAATAAAAGAAATATATTCTCCAGAAAATTTATTGCCTTACGATTTTCCTAAAGAAAAATTATTCTTTCTATCAGATTTATTCTCAAAAGAATGGAATGTTGTAAATTCGAAACTCGGCAAAAATGAATTAGATTCTATCCTAAGTTCTTTTTTTTATGATTATGAAGATAATATTAGATATGGAAATCGTTTAATTATTGATAATGATTATCTAAAAGAACATGCACTTTTAGGCGAACAACAATGGAACGATTTTGTTTTATCATTAAAACATAAAAATCGATTTCATTCAAATTTCTTAAATAAAGATGTATTTGAAAAATACTGTAGATGTTTTGAAAATTATATTCCTGAAAATAAAATATATCTTAGAGGAAGAATTGCTAAAAACGCGGATGGGCTAACAAAAAATGAACTGGAAGCTCCTCCAATAGAACTTGCTACAGCAGGACGAGCAAACTCTGATGGAATTTCCAGATTATATCTTGCTGATTCGTTGGATACTGTATTAAAAGAAGTTAGGGCAGGTGTCTTTGATTATGTTTCAATTGCAGAGTTTAAGGCAAAAAGAAAAGTTGTATTAGTAGATTTTTCTGCTTTAGATGAGTATTCACCTTTTGCCATTGGAATAAATATACAAGATTTGGCATTAAATAAACAAAATTTAGAAAATATTAATAAAGAACTTGGTAGGCCAATGCGAAGATCTGATAGTATATTAGATTATGTTCCAACACAATTTTTAATTGATTTTATTGAATCTATTGTTGATAAAAAAACAGGCGGAAGACTTTATGATGGTGTAATGTATAAAAGTGTAATGAATCCTGGTGGAATAAATCTTGTCATTTTCGATAGTTCTATATTTGAGCAACAGGAGAAAATATCGACAATAAAAATTTCTTCAGTTACATATCATAAAGAATAAAAATTTACAGTAAAAAATATTTTGTTCAGCGAGTACTAGATTAAGATTATATTAATGAAAAAAGGAAAGAGTTTATGCAGGATTTCTGGGCATGGGGTGGTAAATATATAGGATTTAAAAGTGGAAATTATCTATTTTCAAGGAAAGGTAATCCCATTGGATATTTTCAAAATGAAATTTTATACGATTTTTCAGGAAAATATTTGGCAGAAATTCGCAATAAAGATAGGTTAATAACTGTTTTATCGCATAAGCATTATAGAGCTGGATTTGTAATGAAACCTATTAATTCATGTGGAAGGAATTGTATAAACTATATTGGTAATATAATGATTATTGGTTGCGAGGATTTCCAATATAAAGATTGAAAGGGTTATATAATCAGATTAATTTGATGTATATATTTACTATTTTAATCAACGATAGTTTTGGGCGTTACGGGCAGAGAACTCGTTAATTTGCCCGTAGAGGGGGTAGCGGAAAACGCCGAAGGCGGTTGCAGCGAGGGGGAGACTTCCCCCTCTTTTTTATATATAAATAATTATAAGAGGTTTAAAATGATTAATAAAGAAGATGCGGAAAAAATCCTTAAAGCTTATAATCAGGAACACATATTATGTCAATAATCTGATGGATGTTGTAAAGCAATGTGGTGTTTATGTTCCGCTCTACATTATGACTAGCGAAAAAAATGATGAGGTTACCCAGAAGTTTTTTGCTGAACATAATTACTTTGGTTACGACAAAAATTATATTAAGTTTTTTATTCAGGATATGGCTTGTGCTGTTGATTACAATGGCAAACTTCTTCTTGAAGAAAAAGGCCGCCTTGCTACTTCTCCAAACGGAAACGGCGGCTGGTTCACTTCTATGGTAAAGGCCGGCCTTGATAAAGATTTGCATCAGAAGAATATTAAATGGATAAACATTTTTGCTGTTGATAACGTTTTGCAGCGCATTGCAGATCCTGCTTTTATTGGTGCAACTATTCTTGGCAATTATCAGAGTGCTTCAAAAGTTGTGCAGAAGGTTGAGCCTCACGAAAAAATGGGGCTCTTATGTCTTGAAGATGGCAAACCTTCGATTGTCAAATACTACTAAATGTCAAAAGAAATGGCCGAAGCCCGAGCATCCGACGGCAGCCTGGAATATAAATACGGCGTAATCCTAAACTATCTTTTTGCCCTCGATAAGCTCGATGAAATTGTAAACAACCAGCTGACTGTTCACGTTGTAGAAAAGAAGATTCCTCACATCAACGAAAATGGTGAACATGTAACTCCAACGGAACCTAATGGATATAAGTTTGAACTTCTTGTTCTGGACATGATTCACATGATGGACAACAACTTGGCTTATGAGGTTGCTAGGGAAAAAGAGTTTGCTCCGATTAAAAATCTCCACGGTGTTGATAGTGTTGATTCTGCAAGGGAGTTGCTGGAGAAGAATGGGGTGAGGTTGTAAGAATAAGCAGCTTATAATGTATAAGTTTTCATTAGGCGAGGAATTTACTCGCCTTTTTTTTAATGTACGTATTTCTTAAATATATTGAAAAATAAAACGTAAAAAACTCAAAAAATGGTAAAAAATCAATTTATTTTCTTGAAAAACGGAAAAATAGATATTATTATATAGTTATGTTAGTTGAGTTTTCTGTAAATAATTTTAAATCAATAAAAGATTCTGTTACTTTTTCTATGTTAAGCGGAAGGAGCAAAGAGGGGATAATTAAATATAATGACAAGATGAATCTATTATCGTGTGCAGCTATTTTCGGAGCAAATGCAAGCGGTAAGACCACTATTCTTGATGCAATTACTATGATGAAAAGAATAGTTCTAAATACAGACAAAATATTTTTATCTGCTGATGAGTTACCTTACAATCCTTTTAAATTGTCAACAGAAACAGAAAATACATCTACAAGCTTTGATATTGTTTTTATTCAAAATGGTAGACAGTATAAATATGGTTTTGAATATGATAAGAATAAAATTTATAATGAGTACCTGTTTGAATATAAATCAGTAAAACCTACTTGTGTATTTGATACTGAAAAAGAGAATACATTGAATAAAGATGCATATCCAGAATTAAAGAATATAAAGTCAAAACCAGAGAATTATCTCTATCTTTGGTTATGTGATCAGAATGAGAATGAACCGGCAAAAGTGGTTTTAGATTTTTTCAAGAGTATGATTATTACATCGGGAATAAGCAATGCTCGTAATGCCAGTTTATCTGCATACTTATTGAATAATAAGGCAACAAAAGAACTTATTAATAAATATATGCGAAAAGCTGATTTTGGAATTGATGATATTAGAATTAATAAAGACGTGTCGGATGATAAAATTGAAATAGATGATATTATTGTAAGCCATAAAAAATATGATTCAAAAGATGAACTTACAGATTCAGTTGATTTTCATATGAATAACGATGAATCTTATGGTACTTATAAGTTTTTTTCTTCTCTATTTCCTATTCTTTTTGCATTGGCGCAAGGCGGAGTTATTCTTTATGATGAATTAGATGCAAGTCTACATCCTCTATTATTGCGAAAGTTATTTGAACTTTTTACAGATAAAGAGTTAAATTCTAAAAATGCTCAACTTATTATAACCTGTCAGGATGTAAGTTTAATAGATTATTTAAAAACAAATGTGTCTCGAATCAGTTTTACCCAAAAGGATGATTATGGACGAACTCTATTTCACTCTCTGGATGAATATACTGGTTTGGAACTTAAAAAGAAACTTCAAGATTTATATCTTCTAGGTTCCTTTGATGCCATTCCTAGATTGGAGGGATTTGGTGAAAAGATATAAGAATCGTTTTCAAAAATCATTTGAACTCAAGAAAAGAGATAATGCAAAATTAAAAGTAAAGCCATTAATAATTATTTCTTGCGAAGGAACTAAAACCGAACCAAACTATCTGAAATCTATTATCAATAAATTAATCCAAAGTGGAAAAATAGCAAGAGGGTCAATTGTCATTGCAAAACATCAGCATACAGATCCGTTAGGTGTATTGAATGATTTGATTAATTATAAAGATGATTACACTCTTTTTGAACAAAAATGGATTGTAATAGATAGAGATGAAGTTCGTAGTATTTCTTCTAATTCTAGTGGGCATCCAGAAGAAAACTTCTACTCTGCATTGTTAGAAGCGAAAAAAAAGAATATTGAAGTTGCATGGTCAAATCCATGTTTTGAGATATTTATAATTGAGCATTATATTTATAGAGATACCGGTGGTGACAGAAAAGATATTCAACAAAATGCTTTAGAGTTATTGTGTAAAGACAAAAGACTTCCGTCAAATAGTTCTGTAAATGAACTAAAGGCAATCGATAATTTATATGATATTCTACTTCCTAAAAAGGAAAATGGTTTCAAAAATCTAAAAAAATTAATGGATATTCAAAAATTAAAATCTCCTATCGAGGCTAATCCAGGAACTCGGTTTCATGAACTAGTCGAAATCTTAGAATCGTATTTTATTAGATGATTTTTACAATTTCAGATATATAAGAAATATCACCAATTTTTATAATAGTTGGGGCCAAAGTTTTATTCTTATCAAAAGGAATAAAAGCTATTCTGTATTCATTTTGATAAGAATAAGCAAAATTCTTCGAGAAAATTAGACTTGTTTCAAATGGATCATCAAGTAATGGATCAAAATAATTAACTTTTCTATGAGATATACATTTGAAATCTGATTTGCAAATATTGTTCTCAGTTCTGCTTCTGCACATATTTGAATCCAATGATGCATCCAAAATAATTGTCGTTTATCATTAATTCTTCCGATAGAAAGTTTCCCTGAATCGTTAATAAAACAAAGATTTTCTAAAACAATATTAAAGCGATGCATGAAATCTTCATCAGATAAATCTTTCATGAGCTGCTGTAAGATTGCATAGTAAATCCATGTACAACTTCGGAATATCCGATTCCTGCAAAGCGACCGGCTTATTCTGTTTTGTGCAAAGATAAGATTCAGAAAGCACTTGAAATTACTCTTCCAGACTGGAAAGAGAGTTTGAAAAGTTTATTGATTCTGACTTGTTTGATAAATCTAGAATTCTATAGGTGGGAACCTCAAAAGATATATAAGAGATTTTTGAGCCAGTACAACATATTGTACTGGCTTTTTTTGTATTACAAATAATTTTGAATATTGCAAATAATTACATAAAGGTATAGTATTACTTATAGGTTAACTAGTAGTTATTCAAGGATGCCTCTAATCCACAACAAAGCTTGAAAGGGAATAAGTAAAAGAAAATTCAGTATGTGCAAAAATTGCACATACTGAAGTGGAAGTTAAACAGTAGGCTACTAACTGATTTAAGAGGTTACTATTGAAATAAGGAGTTATAAATGGTAGTAGATATGTCTTCATTTGGTGAAATGCTTATGTCTCGTCCAGCTGGTCGTGAAGCAATAATGGGAGCTTCTGCATATATATTTGATTCAGTAAAATCAGATGAAACAATTGCTCTTGATTTTTCAAATGTAAAAATGCTTGCTCCTTCTTGGGCCGATGAATTCATTACAGGTCTTAAGGCTAAATTTACTAATAAAATTGATTATTTAAATATTGAAAATCCTTCTGTAAAAGCTTCTCTTAAAACTGTACTTGAACCTATTGATGTTTCTAAATATAAAAGAGATTAGAAGTAAAGGGACTCCTCCCAAAAATCAAATAATATTCTGTTATAATTGCAAATTCCCTTCATAAAATCGCAAAAGTGATTGCAAATAAGAGTGTTTTATGCTTAAATTCTTATAACAGTAAGTTATTACTGTGTAATTAAAAAATAGGAGAGCGTTATGAATCATAAAAGTATTATTGGCTTATTTTCTATTATTTTTGGTTTTGGTCTGATTGACACAATTCTTCAATTTAATTCTAATTCAAATGTAACTCCAGAGGCCATTTTTTCTTTCTTCTTTATTGCAATGATTATTGCCTGCATCTGGTTCTTCAAAAGAGAAGATTTGATGATGAAAAAACATCACGAGTATAAGTCTATAAAAATTTCTAATCAGGAATTGTTTATCGGAAAATCTTCTAAGGCTAAAAAAATCAACCGCAATTTGATGGAGCCTTTCAATTTTACTTCTTCACATTCTGTTCAGAAAATCAAATAACTTGTGCTTATTCCGCACTTGAATGCAAAGATGTTTGTGCCGCTTTGCTGGTCTTCGAACTTTGTGATTTTTTCTGTGTAGTAATTTGAATAAAAATCTCCCTTGTCTGTTGTTCCAAACAAGACTTGGGAGAACAAGTTGATTGTCAGTTTATTATCTAATTTTATTCCCGCTGTTAGTCCTGCCTTAAATTTTGAAAAATATCCGTTTTGAATTTCTATCGAAGTAAATGGATTTTTTACTCCCTTATGATAATCTATCTCGTATTGATATGTATATGGCGCAATAAGAAATTCTGCTTTTATACTGAATCTGGTTCCTATCTCTGCAATTCCCTTAATGCCTGTAAAAACAAAAAATGAATGTCTTGTAAGGTCCACGCCGTACACTTTTATATTGCGGTCGTGTCGAATGCCTTTGCCGTTTCCAGCATCAAAATCTATATACTTATATTCCAGTTGAAGCTCTGGCTGGAATGTAAAACACTGGCTCTTTAAAGAATTGATATTGTAGGCAAGCATAATACTTGTATCAATGTTTTTTGAAGCCAGCAGCGGGTGCACAGTTACGCTGTATTTTTCTCCGTTATCCCAGTCTGTGTCTGTCATTTTTGAAGCTCCTGCCAAAAAGGAACATTCAAAATCTGTTGAAAGTAAAAACTTATTAATTTGAAAATCTAAAGAAAATCCTGCATCTATAACGGGCTTTTGCTCCCATTCCAGAAGACTGCATTGTTCTCCGTTGGTATCATATAGAATTTCATCTACCTGTGCGAATGTGACTCCTACATGAGGTGTTATAAATAAAGAAAAGTTTGAGTTTGCAAAAATAGCGGTAGAGATAAAAAATACAAGTGGTAGGGCGAGCTGCTTTTTTATGAGATTTTTCATTCTCATTCTCGTGAAATTTTTAATTCGGTAATGTTTTCTGTATTTGTAGCTCTGATTGAAAAGCAGTCTGGTGCGGAGCTGATCTGGCTCAGGATTCTTTTTATCATTATGATGCCAAGGCCTGCTCCTTCTGTTGGGTCTATTGAATTCATAAACATTTGTTCTGGTGTCTGAGTTTTTGAAAGCGTTAGTTTTTTGTTGATTCGTTCAAGTTCTTCTTTTGATATGATTGAGTTGTTATGTGCGGTAATGTAAAAATTGTTATCTTCGATTTTGAATATCAGTTTTACATAAAGGCCAAGATAGTTGATGCCTTTTACCAGATTTTCGTCTTTAATATTTCCCATTCCCAAATCTTTAAAATACTTCATTCCTTTTTCGTAATCTTGAGGATTTGTGATATCCAGATTGTTGATAAGAAAATAGGCGCGTTTGATATTGGCCTTTACAGAATTGGAAATTACTTCTTCTATACAGAGACAAAGCAGATTATAGCATTTTTCTTTTCCGATTGTGCGCAGGTATTCCATTGCCACATCTTTTATGAATTCACGGCTACCTGCTGAAGGGCCTGTGAGTGTGTATTCAAAGGGCGTTTTGTTGCTGATGCATTCTGCAACACGAGTAAGGTCAAGATTTTCTGAAGTATAAACTGTCTCTGCCATTAGATATATTATAAATTATAAAAGTCAGATTGTAAAATAAAAAGACAAAGCGAAATAACCATGGTTATTCTATTTAAAAACTTATTAATCTGTGTTAAAATGACACAGTATGAAAATAAATAAAAATCTTGTGTTTTTTACTGGCGGCGGAACTGCCGGCCACATTTATCCTGGTCTTGCTGTTGCTGACCAGCTCAAATCTATTGCATCATCAAATAATCTTGATATAAAAATCTGCTGGATTGGCTGCTCCAAAGGCATGGACAAAAAAATTGTTGAGACTGCCCTTGGTCCTGATGGAAAGCCTACTGCTTATAAATTTTACGGCATTCCTTCTGGTAAGCTTCGTCGTTATTTTTCTTTGAAAAACTTTTCTGATTTATTCCGGATTGCAGGTGGATTTTTTAGTGCGTATTCAATTTTGCGCAAAGAAAAGCCTGCGGTTCTTTTTTCTAAGGGCGGATTTGTAAGTGTGCCTCCGTGCCTTGCAGCGCATCTTCTTCATATTCCGGTTTATACTCATGAATGTGATTTTACGTTAGGTCTTGCTAATAGACTTAATTTTAAATCTGCAGACTGCATGTTTGTTTCTTATGAGGAAACTAAAAAGAGACTTGGGGCTGCAGATCAGGAGCGGGTTGTAGTAACCGGTAATCCTGTGCGTCCTGTTTTTTATAAAACTGATGCTGCAAAGGGCCGTGAGTTTTTGGGAATCAAAAGTGAGAAGCCTGTGCTTCTTGTGCTTGGCGGAAGCTCTGGTGCAAGGCAAATCAACGAACTTGTTTTTGAAAATATTGATTTCTTGTGTCAGCATTTTTCTGTTGTGCATCAGACCGGTCTTTTGAATGCAGATGATAACCGCTCTGCTGAGCTTGTGGCAAAATATGGGGAATCATACAAGCCTTATAATTTTATCTACAAAGAAATGCCAGATGTTGTTGCTGCAGCCGATGTAATTTTGAGCCGTGCCGGTGCAAACTCTATATGGGAAGCGGCTGTTCTGCTTAAGCCTATGGTGCTGGTTCCATTGTGCGGAAACGGAACTCGAGGTGACCAGGTTGATAATGCTGAATTCTTTAAGAGTAAGGGGGCTGCAGAAGTTTTTGTTGGTGCTGAAGCAGATACAGAACATCTTAAGGTTGCTCTTACAAATATGTTAGATGAGACTAAACGAGCTGCCTATGCTGAGGCGCTTAAGCTACTTACTGGCGGAGAGCCTCCTGCTAAAAAAATTGCGGGAATCTTGTTTGAAAAAATAAATGGGGAAAAAGGGGAGAGTGAAAAATGAACTTTGGAGTTATAGACTGGGTATTCAGCGGAATAATTTTACTTTTTGCAATTGGCGGAGTAATCAAAGGTTTTATTGATAACGTATTTGGAAAGATTGCCTTTATTGCGGGAATCATTCTGGCCTATCTTTTTTACAAGGATATTGCGAACGGGCTTTTAAAAGATATCAAAGTTGAGTTTGCAGCAAAAATTATTTCGTTTCTGTTGATTTTTGTTGTTGTGTTTCTTGTGATAAAAATCATTCAGATGATTGTTGCAAAGGTTTTTGAGTGGAGTATCCTAAAGAGTCTGGATCGTACTTTAGGTTTCTTTTTTGGGCTTGTTGAAGGGGGCGCTGTTGTTTGCCTTATAATCTTCCTTCTTACTGCCCAGCCTTTTTTTAATTCTATGACTATTCTTGATGGAAGTTTTTATTATAACATTGTAAACAGTCTTTTCCATTCAACCAAAGAGGAGATCGGAAATCATGTATGAAAATCTTGTGAATCAGGAAGCTGGAAAACTTCTTGCTGCTGATATACGACATAACCGTTTGCCTGGTGCAATTCTTTTTGCAGGTCCGGAAGCAAGTGGTAAACTTACTGCTGCTCTGGAAACTGCCCGCATTCTTTCGTGTCATGAACATCCTCAGGGAAAATGGATTTGTGAATGTCCTTCTTGTTTACAACATAAGTCGTTAGTTTGTTCTAACTTGATGCTGCTGGGACCTCGTGACTGTTCGCTTGAGATTTCTGCTGCGGCAAAAACTTTTACTGAAGCTCATTTTATCAATGCTAAGTTTATTGATGCGGCCCGCTATTTATTTTTGCGTAGTGTCCGTAAGCTTACTTTACGTTTTAACGGAATCCTCTGGGAAGGAGATTCAAACCTCAATAAGATTGGAAGTATAATAGAAGAAATAAACGAAAATCTTGAACAGCTGGATTTTCCTCGCGAACTTCCTGATAACGGAACTGTAAAAAAACTTTGCGAAGAGATTCAAAAACTTTGTACTAAACTTGAAGATGATTTCTTATACGACTCAATTCCTATCAGCCAGGTTCGTAATATGGAAGGCTGGGCTCATATAAAATCAGAAGAGGGGCGCAAAACTGTCATTATTGAAAATGCAGACCGCATGCAGACAAGTGTTAGGAACGCCTTACTTAAGATTCTCGAAGAGCCGCCAGAGGACGTTGTTTTTATTCTTTTGACTTCTAAACGAAATGCAATCATGCAGACAATTCTTTCTCGTGTTCGAACGTATAATTTTACAGACCGCACCGGTGAGCAGCAACGTGAAGTTATTCAGCGGGTTTTCCATAATGATGATTTTACCGGCAGCTTGAACGATTATCTTTTGACTTATCTTCCGGTAACACCATCTGAACTCAAAACTCAGGCAAGAGAGTTTTATAATTCCATTGCCCGTGGTGAAATCTGTAATATAGATGAAATTGTGAAAAAGTGCGAAAAATTCTACCCGAGAATTGAGCTTCGTCTTTTCCTTGCAAATATTGCGTTCTTTATGCGTCCTATGCTGAACTCTCAGGCAGGAAGTGAGGCGGCGGCTCAGGCTATGCAGCTTTTGAGAAACTGCAGCGACAATATTACTCTTTATAATCAGTCGCCAGCCAGTGCCCTTGAGATTCTTTTGCGCGATATGTTTGCTTTGAATAAAAGCTTTGGAGGTGCCTTTTGCGCGGCTATGTAAAACGGGTAAAGCAGAAGGCCGAAAAGCTTTCTAAAGAGCAGGTGCTTTCGCTTCTGGAAGATGTAGTTGATGAGAACGAAAGCCTTTATTCTGTTTTTGAATCGCTTTCAACTGGTCTTTTGATTACGGATGATAATTTTAGACTTTTGCGTTCCAATACAATTGCGGAAAGCTGGCTTCCTTTCAGCGAACGTCTTGAAGATATTCTTGGAAGTGAAAAGCCAATCTGGGAATATATTGAAGATGAAGATATTGCAGCCTTTTTGCGACGCTGTATTGAAAAAAATGTAACTAACAGTTCTGAAGAATTTTCAACAGTGACAAGTGGTGGCACTGTGCGTTTTCTTACTGTAACTATTGCACCGCTGATTAATGAAGGCGAACTCAACGGTAAGATGATTCTTGTTCGCGATATCACCGAAAAGAAAAATCAGGATATCCTTCTGCACCGCATGGAAAATCTTGCTAACCTGACAAACCTTGCGGCTGGCATGGCTCATGAAATTAAAAATCCGCTTGGTGCTATCAGCATTCATATTCAGCTGATTCAAAAAGCACTTGCTAAGGCTCGGGAAAATGAAGACAAGCTTCCTGCTAAAAAGTTTGTTGAAGATCATATGGATGTTGTAAACGAAGAAATTGATCATCTTAATAAACTGGTTATGGACTTTTTACTGGCCGTGCGTCCTGTTAAGGCTCAGCTGGAACTTAAGGAACCGGATAAGCTGATTGACGGACTCGTTTCTTTCTTTAAGCCTGAGTTTAACCGCGAAGGAATTGAAGTTGTTTTTAGACCATCCGAAAGTGGAATCCGAATCCTGCTTGATGAAAAACTTTTCCGCGATGTTATTATGAATATTTCTCAGAACTCCCTGGCGGCTTTAAAATCAAAATACAAGAGTAATGGAGAAAAAAGGATTGAAAGTGGTGCAAAGTTCTGTATTTCAAATTCTGTTCGCGAAAATAAATTCATAATTACAATTGCAGACAACGGCTGTGGAATGTCTGAAGAAAGTCTTTCGAAAATTTTTGAACCCTACTATACCACCAAGGCAAATGGAACCGGACTTGGTATGACTATGGTTTATAAAATCATAAAAGAATTTTCAGGTGAAATTATTGTTGACTCAAAAGAAGGTGAGGGAACTGCGTTTACAATTACCTTCCCGATACCGCAGAAGGATACAAAACTTTTAGCAAGTGATGGAGGCAGTCATGACAATTCTTACAATTGATGATGAAGAGAATATTCGTAACGGACTTGCAGATAATTTTGAACTGGAAGGTTATGAGGTAAAGCAGGCTGCCAGTGGTGAAGAAGGCTTAAAGCTGATTGCTGAAGGCGGCATTGATCTTGTAATTACCGATTTGAGAATGGACGGAATCAGCGGAAGCGAAGTTGTTAAACACGTTACCTCTGAGCATCCCGGTGTTCCGATTATTGTTCTGACTGGTCACGGAAGTATTGATGATGCTACTGCTGCTTTGAAGGCTGGTGCTTTTGATTTTTTGACCAAGCCTCTTGATCTGGACCACTTAAATAAAATTGTAAAAAATGCCTTGCAGGGAAAAATTCTTGCAGAAGAAAATCGCCAGCTACAGGCTAAGCTGCTGAAGAGTCAGTCACCTGACGAAATGATTGGTAAGAGTGATTCCCTTGGCCGGGTTCGTCAGATGATTTCAAAGGCAGCTCCAACCAGAGCCAGCGTTTTGATTACTGGTGAAAGTGGTGTTGGTAAAGAGCTTGTTGCCCATGCCGTACATGATCAGTCGGAGCGGGCTAAGGGACCATTCGTTGTTGTGCACTGTGCAGCCTTGAGCGAGACCTTAATTGAAAGCGAACTTTTTGGTTATGAAAAAGGAGCCTTCACCGGAGCAGAAAATATTCACAAGGGACGTTTTGAACTTGCCGATGGCGGAACAATTTTTCTTGATGAAATTGGCGAGGTGAATCTTGCAACCCAGGTAAAGCTGCTTCGAGTTTTGCAGGAGCACAAGTTTGAACGGGTAGGAGGAGAAAAGTCAATTGAAGTTGATGTGCGTGTTGTTGCTGCCACCAACCGAAATCTCGAAGAAGAAGTTAAGGCAGGCAAGTTCCGCGAAGATTTGTTTTACCGTCTGAACGTTGTTCGAATTGAGATGCCGTCTTTGCGTGAGCGTATGGACGACATTCCGCTTTTGATGCACGCCTTTTTGCGAGAGTTCAACATTGAAAACAAAAAGAACATCAAGGGCTTTGACAAAGCTTCGAAGTCTGCAATGATAAAATACAGCTGGCCAGGAAATATCCGCGAACTCAAAAATGCAGTTGAGAGTGCGGTAGTTATGTGCACCGGCGACGAAATCAAAATGGAAGATTTGCCGCGTTCTCTCAGAAGCCAGAGCGAAGAAAAAGTAATTTCAATTCCAATCGGCATTACAATGGACGAAGCAGAAAAGATAATCATTCAGGAAAATCTTGCAGCGAATAAAGGCAATAAGTCGAGAACAGCAGACATCCTTGGAATTGGAAGAAAGACGTTACACAGAAAGCTGGAAGAGTTGAATATTGATTAGTGTATAAAAAAATATTACAGATATAACTGTATAAAATAATATACTATATCCACTGTCTAAAATATCATACCGTAATCCTACTTGATTCCAAAGAAGTCGCAGAGAATTTTATATGATTCAATTATCTCATCTATAGTTATCTGTCTACTAATTTGCACATCTTGAGAACTGTGTATAGTGTTTTGTGTATCTGGATGGGTTTGTTTAAGCAGTTTGTGATACTGCTTTGATATATCTTTTTGTCTAAACGGGTACGCTATATCTAGTGTACCTAGTGCTTTTTGTATATACGGTGGAAATTGCATGTTATATGTATATTTATGCAATTTTATTACTTCACCGGTTGGAATTGCCTTTTTTTGAGCTATTTTTGCTGATTTCTTATCATTTTCGACAGGTTTTTCATCATTTTTAAATGAAAAATGACCAGAATCTGCAGCCTTTTCGCTTTCAGTATCCTGGTCATTTATATTTTGCTTTTCGCTATGTGGAATTTCGCCTGATTCTAAAACATCATTGAGCATTTCGCCCAGCTTGTCATACATATCAGGCATAATCCCCTCGTCATCCTGAACTTGTTTCAGGATCTAGATTTCTGTACCAGAAGAAATAACGGCACCCTTTCGGATAACGATAATTCCATCTGCGCTGTAGAAGCTGCCGTGGTCGCCGTCTTCGTATTTCTTTCCGCTTACGCCGATTTTACAGTTATCGCCGATTTTAGCATTCTTATCGATGATTGTGTTGGCAATTTTACAGTTTTTACCGATTCCTGTGCTTGGTTTTCCGGCTTTTTTGTTTGCTTCTTTTTCTTCTTCTGTGTCGTAATAGTCAGCACCCATCATAATTACGCCGTCAAACTCGGTTCCTTCATTGATAATTGAGCGTACACCGACAACAGACTTATTGAATTTTGCATCTGTAATGATACATCCTTCAGAAATAAGCGATGCGTTGATGTCTGCCTTATTGATTTTTGAAGGTGGCAGGTTGCGCATGTGGGTATAAATTGGCTGAGTTTCACCAAAGAAGTCGAAGGTTGGATATGGCTCACAGAGGGCAATGTTTGCATCATAGAAGCTGCGGATAGTTCCGATGTCTTCCCAGTAGCCGTCGAATACATAAGAGCTGATCTTCTTTTTACCAATGGCAAGTGGCAGGATTTCCTTACCAAAGTCTGTATATTTTTCGTTTTCGCCGCCGAGCATTTCTTCCATTGTGTCAGCATTGAAGATATAAATACCCATAGAAGCAAGATATTCCTTTTCTGGAGGAAGGCTTCCGCGTGCTTCTGCAGGAATCTTCCAGTCATCAATGTTCAAATCTGGCTTTGGCTTTTCCATAAAAGCTTTTACATGATTCTGGTCATCAATCTGCATGATACCAAAACCTGAAGCGTCGTGGCGGTTTACAGCTGTAGTTGCAATTGTGATTTCAGCGCCTGATTTGATGTGTGCATCCATAAATGCTCGCAAATCCATCTTGTAAAGCTGGTCACCAGAAAGAATGATATAGTGTGTAGGTTTCTGAGTCTTAAAGTGAATGAAGTTCTTGCGAACGGCATCGGCAGTACCTTCATACCAGCCTGAATGTTCAAGAGTCTGCTCTGCAGCAAGAATTTCTACGAATCCGCCTGAGAAACGGTCGAAATTGTAAGAATTTGAAATGTGAAGGTGAAGTGACGCAGAGTTGAACTGAGTCAAAAGGTAAATCTTTTTATATCCTGAGTTGATACAGTTTGAAATTGGAATATCAACAATTCTGTATTTTCCGCCGAAAGAAACGGCCGGTTTTGAACGCTCTTTTGTAAGTGGATAAAGTCGAGTTCCTTTACCTCCACCCAGGATGATGGAAAGAACTCTAGGTTCAGTGTTTGCCATAGAAAAACTCCTTTTGATGATGCAATAAATTATTTTCTTATATTGAATTTATTATAAATCTGAAATGTCCAATTTGCAAATTATTTGTATGGATTGCTTCGCTTAAAGAATTCCCTAAACAAAAAAAATCAAACTCCGAAGATATAAATAGATGTAAATAAAATAAAACGGAGGATAAAAATAGTATGATTCGTGGCTGGTATACCGGGGCTTCCGGTATGAATGCGCAGCAGAACAGGCTTGATGCAATTGCAAATAATCTTGCAAATGTTGATACGACTGGCTACAAACGGGATGTAGTTGCAAGCAAGTCTTTTCCGGAACTGCTGCTTCGCCGTACTAATCTTGACGGCGTTTATCACACTACAGAAGGGTCTGCAGATGCAGCTCCTGTAATCGGTAAGCTTGGTCTTGGCGTTGAAACAAACGAAAACTACATTGATTTCAGCCAGGGCTCTTTCAAAATCACAAATACAAAGACAGACACAGCTCTTAGTGGTAAGGGCTTTTATGTAATAGACACTCCTGCAGGCGAACGCTATACCCGCAACGGAGATTTCTTTATCGGTAAAGAAGGCCTTCTTGAAACTAAAGACGGATATCCGGTTCTTGGTGAAAAAGGTCCTATCTACGTTGATGATGACAAGTTCACTGTAAATGAAGACGGAATCATCTCTCGCAGCGAAAATGGCCAAGAAATTGACCGCTTTAAGGTTGTTCGCTTTGATAACGAGCGCTACCTCAAAAAGATGGGCGAGAGCATGTATGCAACAAACGATATTGCAGGTCCTGCTCACATTGCAGAAGGTAACGAACGTCCTCGCTTCCTTCAGGGCTACACAGAAACAAGCAACGTAAATGTTGTAAACGAAATGGTTCAGATGATTGAAGTAAACCGCGCTTATGAAGCAAACCAGAAAACAATTCAGTCTGAAGATTCAATGATGAGCACGCTGTGGCAGAAGGTGGCGGTGCTTCAGTAGGAGGAGTAAGTAAATGGTTAGATCACTTTGGACAGCAGCTACCGGAATGAACGGTCAGCAGTCAAATATAGATGCAATTTCAAACAACCTTTCAAATGTAAACACAACTGGTTACAAACAGCAGCGCGTTGAGTTTGAGGACCTGGTTTATCAGAACCTCAAGCTTGCCGGAACTCCAGCAACAGAAGATACAGTGACACCTGTTGGCATTCAGCAGGGAACTGGCGTTAAGGTTGGAGCTACACAGAGAATTATGAACCAGGGCTCTCTCCAGAACACTGGCGTTGATACAGACGTTGCAATTGTTGGTGAAGGTTTCTTCCGCGTTCAGAAATATGACGGAAGCTATGCTTATACCCGCGACGGTTCTTTTAAGGTTGATTCTGCAGGTCAGTTAGTTACAAATAACGGACTTCGTGTAATTCCAGAAATTATTCTGCCGGAAGGATATGACGTTTCTACTTTGAACGTTACACAGACCGGTCTTGTTTCTGTAAAAATAAACGGTGAAAATGATCCTGTTGAAGTTGGTCAGCTTGAGCTTTACAGATTCCCAAATGCTGTAGGTCTTCAGGCAGACGGTGACAACCTCTTTAAGGTTACAGCTGCAAGTGGTGAAGCAATTGCCGGCCGTCCAGGTTACGATGGCTTTGGCGATGTTCGCCACAAGTTCCTCGAAATGTCTAACGTTTCGGTCGTGAACGAAATGGTTCAGATGATTGTTGCTCAGCGTGCGTATGAGTTCAACAGTAAGGCTATTCAGACCAGCGATACAATGTTGAGTACCGCTGTAAATCTTAAGAGATAAGCGTAGCAATTGAAAAATAGACACAAAACACAGTTTTGTGTCTGTGCCGTTCTTTCGATGAACCTAAAACAACCCTTTCGGCTTGTTTTTTAACGGTTCTTCGATTTTAGGCAGGTGGGATTAATGAACGTAGGATTAATTTCAAATACATATAGCGGAATCACTGGTGGAAACGGTGCTCTTCAGAGTGCCCGTACAAACGCAGATAAAGCAAAATTTTCTGAACTCCTCGAGCGCTTTCAGTCTCAGAACGAAGGACGTGGAACTATTTCCTCAAGTCAGATTGCAGAAAGCGGCCGCCTCAACGGTGAATACACAACAGGTTTTGCAGGAACTTTTACTTCATACGCAGACAAGGCAGCCCGTCCGACTGGTGCCGCAGCAAATCAGGCAAACGTTCATGTTCAGCCAAAAACAATCGATAAAACTTCAGAGCTCTATCAGAAATCTATGGAGCTTGAAAATTACTTTGTAAAGCAGATGCTTTCAGAAATGAGAAAAACAGTTCATCGCAGTAACGATTCAGATTTTGCTCGTCAGACTTACGAAGATATGCTCTATGATGAGTACGCAACTGCAATGACAAAAAATGCAGGCTTCGGCCTCGCAGACCAGATTTATTTGAGTCTGGTATAAAACAAAGCGTCATCCCGATCTTGTTTCGGGATCTCATTACTAGAGATGCTGAAACAAGTTCAGCATGACGTATATTCAATTGGAAAATACAGAGCCTCTCTGATATTTTGTTTACATCTTTAAGTTCCTGCCGTCGTTGGCGCGCAGGAACTTTTTTTTTGTCTATATGACCATTTGTCTTAAAGTTCTGATTGTGATAAAATGATTTTTATGTCAAATAATGTTGTTTCCTTGCCCGAAGATTTTCGCGGCCTTCATATACATTTTGTTGGAATAAAAGGAACTGGAATGGCTGCTCTTGTTGAGATTTTGTTTCATAAGGGAGCAATTATTACCGGTTCAGATGTTAGTGAACGTTTTTATACTGATGAAGTGCTCGAGCATCTTGGCTTAAGTGCATTGCCGTTTGGTGCGGCTAACATTACTGATGATGTTCAGTATGTAATTTATTCTTCTGCCTATAAGCTTGATAAAAATCCTGATTTAATTGAAGCCGTGCGTCGTGGTGTGCCATGTCTCTTGTACACTCAGGCACTTGGTGCATACAGCGAACGTGCTTATTCATGTGGTGTTTGCGGAGTTCACGGAAAAACTTCTACCACCGGATTAGTTGGAACTATCTTAAAGGAAATTGATTTGCCGAGCCAGGTACTTGCCGGAAGCGTAATTAATTCTTTCGGTGGTACTTGTACATATACTTCTCCGATGATTGGGAATGAAGACTGTCATGCTGAACTTGTTTCAGCATCTATGAATGGATCCCGAAACAAGTTCGGGATGACAAGCAATACTTCCATCTTCGTCGCCGAAACCTGTGAGTACCAGCGCCACTTTATGAGCTTTTGTCCTCAGAAAATTATTCTGACTTCTGTTGAACCAGACCACGAAGATTATTACCCAACTTACGAAGATATCCGCCAGGCCTTTATAGATTATATCTGCAAACTGCCAAATGGCGGCGAAGTTATTTACTGTGCCGATGATAAAGGGGCCTGCGACACAGTAGGTCTTGTACGAAATCTACGCCCGGACATCGTAATGATTCCGTATGGCGAAAAAGCCGGCGGTGAGTATTCTGTAACCTTCGGTACTGTGGCTAACGAACGAAATTGCTTTACTCTCGGTTTGTTTGCCGCAAAAGGCGACTTTGCTCTTTCTATGCCAGGCCGCCATGAGGTGCTGGATGCCGCTGCTGCAGTTGCATTAGTTTGTCGCCTTCTTGTAACTGCAGGCAAAAATCCTCTTGATTACTACGAAAATATAAAACGTGGCCTCTTGAATTTTAGCGGTGGAAAACGTCGCAGCGAAATAGTAGGGCGCTTAAAAAATTCAAACGGTGCCGAGGTAATTGTGCTTGATGATTATGGTCATCATCCAACTGCTGTAAAGACAACACTTGAAGGTTATCGCGAATTCTATAAAGGCCGCAAAATCATAGTTGATTTTATGAGCCATACTTATTCACGAACTCAAGCTTTACTCCCAGAGTTTGCCCGCTGTTTTACTGCTGCTGATGAAGTGATTCTTCATAAAATCTATAGTTCTGCTCGCGAGAATCCTGCTGATTTTACAATTACTGGCCGCACTTTATATGAAGCAGTTATGGCAACAGGTCAGCAGAATGTAAGCTATTTTGAAGAAATTCTGGATGCAACAGACTTTGCAAAAACTGAACTCGAAAAGCCTCTTGGTCCAGAATATCCAGATGGCTACTTATTCATTACAATGGGCGCCGGCGATAACTGGAAGCTTGGAAAGGAGATACTAAAATGACATCAATGACTGGTTATTCTTACGAAGAAAAGTCACTTGAACAGGCAACTGTTTCGGTTGAAATAAAATCTGTTAATTCCCGTTTTTTTGATTTGACAATTAATCTTCCGCCATACTTGAATCCGCTGGAATCTTATTTCCGTGCTAAGATTACCGAGAAAGTTTTGCGCGGTAAGGTTGATGTTTATATCCGTATCCGTGAGCTGGAAAGTGATACCGAAGTTACTGCTGATACTTCAGCCGCAGTTGCTTATATGGACGCAATTAAAAAGATTGCTGAAGCAACCGGATTTGCAGATGATGTATCTCTTGGTTTGATTATCAGCCAGCCTGGCGTTCTGAACGTAAATAAAAAATATGATGTAGATAAATACAAGGCAATGATTGATCCTGTTTTTGATGCAGCACTTACAAAATTTAATGCAGACCGCGTTCGTGAAGGCGAAAATATGAAACGCGACCTCCTGCAAAAGTTAGAAAAACTCTCAGAGTGTGCAAAATTCTTTACAGAATGGCAGCCAAAAATGGAAGAAATGTTCAAAGATCAGATTACAACTAAGTTCCGCGAGCTTCTGGAAGACAAGGCTGACGAAAACCGCATCATGACTGAAACTGCTGCAATGCTCGTAAAATACACAATTAACGAAGAAATTGTTCGATTGAACAGCCATATTGCAGCAATGCGAGACGAATTAGCGAAAAATCCGGCTCCTGGCAAAAAACTTGACTTTATCTGCCAGGAAATGAACCGCGAAATCAATACAATTGGCAGCAAGAACCAGTTCGCCGAAGTCGGCGCTATGGTTATTACCGCCAAGGATAGTTTGGAAAATATCCGCGAACAGTCTAAAAATGTAGAATGATATGTCATGCTGAACTTGTTTCAGCATCTATAAATGAGACCCCGAAACAAGTTCGGGGTGACGGAGGAACTTATGAAATTGAACAAAGAAATCCGCGTAGCCATCAGTGGAAAATCTGGCTGTGGAAATACAACTGTAAGCGGTATGCTTGCAAAAACACTTGGAGTAAAGCTTATTAACTATACTTTCCGTCAGCTTGCTGCAGAAAAAGGCATGACCTTGCCGGAAGTTATTGAAGCTGCCAAAACTGATGACTCTTACGATAAATACGTAGATAAACATCAGGTTGAACTTGCTCTTGCAGAACCATGTGTTCTCGGAAGCCGCCTTGCAATCTGGATGCTCAAAGAAGCTGATCTCAAAGTTTATCTTCTTGCCAGCGACGATACCCGTGCCCGCCGTGTTTACAACCGTGAGGGTGGCGACTTACAGCAGATTAAAGACTTTACAGCAATGCGTGACAGCGAAGATACCCGCCGCTACAAAGAATTCTACGGCATTGACAACAACGACTACGCCTTCTGCGATCTCATTATTGACGTAAACGAGAAAACCCCTGAAGAAATCGAAAACATAATTCTTGATAAACTTGCTGAAAAAGGTCTTATTGAGAGATAAAAAAAGCGATGGTTTTCAGAAACCATCGCTTTTTGCTTTATTACAGATTAGCGATCAACCAATCCTTAAACTGATTATAATCATTTTCCATTGGAATTGCGTTGTCTGGAAGTCTCATAACTGCTTCGAGGCGATCTGGCATAGGTGGTTCCTTACCGATTGCGTCTGTTACAATCTGACCAAACTTAGCTGGGCTTGCTGTTTCAAGAATTACGCCGACAGCGTTCTTGTTAACAACTTCATTGCCCCATGTAGGAACGTTTGGTGTAAGTCCTGGCTTATTCCAGTCATTCTTCTGTCCTGCAATGAGTTTTTCCATTGCGCCGCTGCGGATATCATCCCAAGCCTGCCAGCCGATTGCTCCGTGTGGATCAATAATGTAGCCAGTTTTATCGTTGCAAGAGCGGATAGCCTTTTTAATTCCATCATTATCAAGCCAGTATGAAGCAAAGAGTTCGCGAACCTGATCGAGAGTGTACATAGCCTTAATGCGTTCGTAGTTACTTGGAGCACCTACGTCCATAGCATTAGCGTATGTCTCAACTGAAGGGCGGGCATTGTAATCGCCTGTAGCAATCCAGTCTGGAATAGTCTTATTTGTGTTTGTTGCGGCAACAAAACCTGCAATTGGAGCACCCATTTCGCGGGCAATCAAGCCAGAAGTGAGGTTACCAAAGTTTCCGCTTGGAACAACCATAATGATTGCCGGATCCTGAATCTTGTTGTCCATTGCGCTTCTGTTGCGAACTGTAAGAGCAGAGTACATATAGTAGAAGCTCTGTGGCAAAAGACGCGCAATGTTGATTGAGTTTGCAGAAGAAAGGCGGAGTTTTCCGCGAAGTTCGTTATCTGTAAATGCTGTTTTTACCAGCTTCTGACAGTCATCAAAAGTACCTTTTACCTTGAGGGCACGAACGTTTCCTGTGAAGGTAGAAAGCTGTTTTTCCTGAAGTGGAGAGATTTTTCCATCCGGATAAAGAATTGTAACATCGAGTCCTGGAACTCCGTGGAAAGCAGATCCTACAGCAGAACCTGTATCACCAGAAGTTGCAACTAAAATGTGAAGTGGAGTATTTTCATTACGATTGAAATAAGACATTGTGCGGGCCATAAAGCGTGCACCAAAGTCTTTAAAAGCACAAGTTGGACCATGGAAAAGCTCCATGATGTAAGAAATAGCATCAGCTGGAACAACCTTTGGCTGGAAAGGATAAGCATCTGCAATGATTGCAGCAAGGTCGTTATCTGGAATTTCGCCTTCTACGTAAGGCTTTGCCATATTAAAGGCAACATCACGGAAAGATGGGGCAGGATCTTTATTAAGCAGGCTAGAATCTAATTTTGGAAACTCTACAGGAATGTAAAGTCCACCAGTTGCCTGATTCATACCGCCCATAACTGCAGTTTTGAAATCAGCTTTTACGCTACTATCTCTCGTGTCTGTATAAATCATATTTCCATCCTTATAAGTATTATAAACCGTATATAATATCGGTTACAATATACTCTGCGATTTTATCTTTTCCTTTTGAAACGCATTCGTTCCAATTTTTGCCATTTGATTCATAGCTTGTAGTAAATGAATAAACTTTGTTTCCGTTTTTCATATCAAAAGCTTCGATATCAGCTTTCATGACACAAAAATATCCAGAGCCGTCTTCTTTTGCAGTAACCGGCTGGTCAAACTTAATTGTACCGTAAATCAGATAGCCGTATGCCTTTCCGCCGATTATTTTGAAAGTGTCTTTATAAAGTGCCTGCTGCTTACCAAGATATGAAGTTTCGTTTACAGGACCGTTTCCAACCATTGTGATTCCACGGGTTCTGAACTCTGCCTGAAGATTTGAAAAGTTATTGATAGGACGGTCTTTTTCGTTGAAATCCCATACAAAAAGTACTGCACCTTTTGATGGCAAATCAGATTTTACCTTCCAGTCTGCTTCTGCTGTGAACGGCTTAAGACGTTCTAGAAGATCTTCTCTTTCGTTGATTGGAGTTGGATATACAGTTACCTTTGTTTTTGCTGCAAAGGCTGTTGGTTCTGCAGTAAATGTGATTTTTCCATCTGAATCTGTGAGAATTTCAGTTTTTTCAAAAGAAATTCCTTCATCAACTGATTTTGAAGAAGGATATGAAAGGGTAATTGAAAGATTTTCAACAGGTTCGCCATCTGCATTTTTTGCTTCAAATATAAAAGGTGCGGCAAAACTTCGTCCTTTGTAAACTTCTTTTGGAGAAGAAACGCTTTTTATAGTGATTCCTTCCAGAGATTTTATAAAAATGTCTTCAGGTGATTCCTGAACGATTAATTGCTTGGGTTCTGCTGCCTCCGCAACTTCAACAGTTGCTGGTTCTGCAGTGATTTCTTGTGTAGTAGCGCAGGATGCAAGTAAAAATGCTGCAAATGTGCTTGTAATAACGTATGTAGTTTTTTTCATTTTGTTTTTTTTCTCTCGATTTGAATTTTTGTAATTGTATTATTAAAAGCCTTTTTTTACAATAACATATTGCCGAAAATTTACTATAAAAGGTATAATAATTTAATAGAAATAAATGGGTGGGGATTATGGAACGCTGTACTAAAGCTGTCATCTACAAAGATAATCTTGAATATAATCTAAATCAAATCAGAAAATATGTAAAAAAAGACGTTAAATTGTGCGTTGCGGTAAAAGCTGATGGATATGGCCACAATGCCGTTTTAACTGCTCAGATAGCAGAAAAGGTTGGAGCATCTTTTGTTGCCGTTGCCACTGTAGAAGAAGGAATTGAACTCCGTGATAATGGAATAAAGTGCGGAATTTTGCTTTTGAGTCTTTGCACTCCAGAAGAAATGCCGGCGCTTTTTGAATATAAAATTACTCCGCTTGTGTTTGGAGAAGATTACATAAAATTGATTGGCGAGACTGCAAAACGTGAAGGTTATTCTGATTATAAAGTTCATCTTGCAGTTGATACCGGAATGGGACGAATTGGATGCTATCCGGAAGAAGCTGGCCAGCAGGCTAAGTTGATTGAAGAATGCGGACTTAAACTTGGTGGAATGTGTACTCATTTTGCAGTTTCAGACAGTCTTGCAGAAGAAAATATTGAGTTTACACGTGGTCAGTTTGATGCATTTAAGCAGGCTGTTAGTAATGTTCGCGAGTGTGGAATTGAACCTGGAATCTGTTCATGTGGTGCAAGTGCGGCTCTTTTAAATGATGAAGACATGCAGTTTGATATGGTTCGCCCTGGTATCATCACTTACGGCTACTATCCGGATGAAATAACAAAAGAATATCTTGAAAAAACAGGCCGCCATTTTGATATAAAGCCTGTTCTTGCTCTTGAAACTAAGGTTGTTGCAATCAGACATTTCCCGGCCGGTAAGTCTGTTTCTTATGGTCGTACCTGGGTAGCTGATAAAGATACTGACATTGCCGTTTTACCAATCGGTTATGCTGATGGCTTATTGCGACGTTTTTCTCCTGGCCTTGAAGTAACAATTAATGGAAAAAATTACCCTGTACGTGGCCGAATCTGCATGGATCAATGTATGGTAGAAATTGGAAAAAATAATCCGGATGTAAAGGTTTGGGATACAGCTGTAATTTTTGGACCAAAAGAAAGCGGTGCGCTTAATACTGCGGAAGATTTAGCTAGATTGGGAAATACGATTTCTTATGAAGTTTTGACCGCACTTAGCAAGCGTGTTCGCCGAGAAGTTCTTTAACCTCAGAAACTAAATAGAAGGAACCGGTAACCAGCAGGATATTTCCGTTGGTTGCTGATTCTTCGAGGGCCTTTTTAATCATCATTTTATAATCTGCATCAGCGGTAAACTGAACTTCTGCATTTGTAAAGGCTTCAATTTCTGCGTTCAAATCAGACTGTTTGCGTTCACCAGGGCGGGTAACGTAGACGTGTTCGAAGCGGTATTTGAAGAGCTTTGAAATGTCTTTTACGTCTTTGTCTGCAGCGCAGGCAAAAAGCAATGAGACTTTTTTCTCGCCGTAAAGTTTGTTCAAAGTGTCAATTGTAAGGCGAATGCTGTTGAGGGTATGAGCACCATCAAGAATTAATGTTGGAAGTTCAGCATAGCCGGGAACCTTTTCTATAATTTCAAAACGCCCAGGAAGCTTTGCTTTTGCAAGTCCGCGTTCAATAATTCCTTCATCAAGATTTGGCATCAGCTTTTTAACGGCTACAATTGCCATAGCTGCATTCTGTGCCTGCATTTTACCAAGCAGTTGCATCTGAGTTTCTATTGGGCGATTAAAAAGTTCACTTTCAAAATGAACGGTCATGCGCTTTTTAGGACCATTAAAATGATAGAAGGAACTTGTGATGTAGTCGTCTACAAAATAGTAAGGTGCGTGGCGGGTAATTGCTTTTTCGCGGAGGACAATCTTTACAGATTCAGTCTGCTGAGGAGCAATAACAACCGGTGTGCAGTTCTTTATGATTCCAGCTTTTTCTGCGGCAATTTTTTCGAGGGTGTCGCCAAGGAACTCTGTGTGTTCAAGTTCAATTGGAGTGATACAGCAGAGCTTTGGACGGATTACGTTTGTTGCATCCAGACGACCGCCAAGTCCTACTTCAAAAACAGACCAGTCTACTTCTGCGTTGCGGAATGTGAGGAAGGCATAAAGAGTAACCAGTTCAAACCAAGTAAGCGGACGTTCTGCCGGAAGATTTTCGGGAATAATGGAATCAATATTCGGCATGAGTTCTTTTACTGTTTTTTCGTAAATCTCTTCTGGGAAAAATCCTGTTGGTGTACAGATGCGCTCGCGGAAATCAGTTATATGTGGGGAAGTGTAAAGTCCAACTTTATATCCGGCTTCATCTAAAATGCAGGAAATAAGACGAGAAACAGAGCCTTTTCCTTTTGAGCCGGCAACGTGAATACAAGGTGCATAATCCTGTGGGTTATCAAAGCGTTTGCAGAGGTAATCAATGGTGTCGAGCCAGAAGATTTCTTTTTTTGGGTTATGTTCAAAATTCAGGTAGTCGTTGAGCCAGTCCTGAAACACGTCAATTGCATTCACGAATTGTATTATAGTTATTTTGTTAAAGAATGTCATTTAAAATATAATCTCAGTTCTCAAAAATCTGTCAGACTAAAGGCATATAATAAAATTTAAGGAAATCTGGCTTCCGGTCGTGATTCATAGGTCAAAACCGCGGAATAATCCGCTAGACGTTTTTTGGGGTATAGAAACTATTATAATGCCGCTATCGCGGCATCCCCAAAAAAAGTCTTTTTGCCCTATGCCTCACTTCCTCGCGCCGAATTTTTTGTGAACATATTATAATGTCTTTAGTCTGACAGATTTTTTTATATAACGTCTTTATTGAAAAAATGGGTGTTTCTCTATATAATAACTATAATATAATAAATCAAAGGGAAAATAAAATGAGTGAAGAAATTCAGTATACTGACATAAATAAGAGTTTTGAGGCTGCTGTTGAACGTAGCAAGAAAATCGAAGAAGACTTGATTAAAAATCCTAAAAAATATCGTGTGCTTACTGGTGACCGTCCTACTGGTTTGCTTCATATTGGTCACTATTTTGGTTCGTTGCAGAACCGTGTTCGCCTTGCTAATCTTGGCGTTCCTACTATGATTCTTATTGCTGATTATCAGGTTCTTACAGATCACGATGCTTTTGATAAAATCAGCCAGAATACAAAGCAGCTTGTAATCGACTATCTTGCTGCCGGAATCAATCCGGAAAAACAGGATGTAATCATTTATCCTCACAGCTATGTGCCTGAGTGTAATCAGTTGATGATTCCTTTCCTTACATTGGTTTCAAATGCCGAGCTCAGCCGCAATCCAACAGTAAAAGAAGAAATTGAATCTGCCGGCCTTAAAAACGTAAATGCCGGAATGTATACATATCCTGTTCATCAGGCCTGCGATATTCTTTTCTGTAAGGGAAATGTAGTTCCTGTAGGAAAAGATCAGCTTCCACACCTTGAAATGACACGTACAATTGCCAGCCGCTTCAATAAGAAGTTCTGTACTGATATGGGAAAAGAACCTGTATTCCCTGAGCCACAGGCTTTGCTTTCTAAGACTCCAATGATTTTGGGATTGGATGGAAGCCAGAAGATGTCTAAGAGCCGCGGAAACGCCGTAATGCTCAGTGCTACAGAAGACGAAACTGCAAAACTCATCAAAAAGGCAAAGACAGACCAGGACCGCAACATCACATATGATCCAGTAAACCGTCCAGAAGTTGCAAACCTTCTTATGCTCATAAGCCTTTGTACCGGGGAAGAGCCATCTGCAATTGCAGCCCGCATTGGTGATGGTGGCGGCGGAATGCTCAAAGCAACTCTTACAGAAGCATTGAACGAAAAGCTCCGCCCATTGCGCCAGGAACGCGCTCGCCTCGAAAAAGATCCAGAGTACATCAGAAAAGTACTTCTCGACGGCGCAGCAAAAGCCCGTGAGATTGGTATTAAGACACTCGAGGAAGTTCGAGAGCGCATGAATATGTGCATCTAGATTGGTACATAAAATAATATTTTTCATTACAAGACATGGCTACAAGTTGTTGCCGTGTCTTTTTTTATAACATATAGTTATAGGCTTTTTTCTTGCTTTATGATAATTCTCCATTTATACTTATTTCGTTGGGAGTTTTCTTTCTTTATGGAAAAAAATCTATTAGATTCTATAGAAATCATAGAAAATATTTCTGAACAGGTGCATAAAGTCTGGATGTCTAATCGTATAAAAGAGGGCTGGACTTATGGTCCTGAACGTAATGACTCCCTTAAACAAACTCCTTGTATTGTACCTTATAATGATCTCCCCGAAATTGAAAAAGATTATGACCGTAATACTGTAAAAACAACGATAAATGCTTTGTATGAACTTGGTTATAATATACAAAAAGGATAATTATGAGTTTTTCAATAAATAAAAAAATTGTATATTCGGCTCTTTATTCTTTTTTGGTAGCAATCTTTTTCTATTTATTGAGTTTTATAAAAATCTGTAAATTATCCATAAGTCTTAATTCTTTTACAGGAATCTTTCTGTTTTTATTGATTAGCTTATGTATTTCATCTTTCTGGATTTTTACATATTGGAATATAGATACACAGCAGAAAGAACCTGTAAATGCAATTTTAAAAACCTTTGTAATTACATTATTAATACATTTTTTTCTTCTTTATCTGTTTGAAAAATCTTTTCAGTTTTCTGAAGGAAAAGCTTCAGATATTCTTGCATTATTAAAATATGTTTTAATTCCTATTTTTACTATTTATATTGTTTTCGTTTTTTCTGTTTTCCAAATGCCTTCATTTGATGAAGCGGTAGATAGTTTGATTTATGGTGGTTTTGTTGGTGTTGGACTTGGAAGTGCATATATCCTAAATGAAATATTTCTTTTTGATACTGTTTCAATTCAATATTTAATTCAGTCTCTTGTGATAAGAATATTTTTGTGTTCCTCAGTTTGTGCATTAACAGGATTGTTATTCAACAAAATGAGAATCTCTTCAAAACTTCATCATCTTGTTTTTTCAATAATTATTCTTTTTGTTGTTTTTTCAATTTATTGCATTCTTGATAACATAATAGAAACAAATATTTTAGTCGCCCAATTTGATAATTTAAGATTTATTGTTTCAGTCTTTTTGAGTTTTATAATTTTTGTGCTGACTATTATTTTAATCTCAAAAAAAATTAACATAACTTTTTTTGAAACTACAAAATACGGGAAATCATTTTTTCACATATTTGGAATATTGATATTTCTAATGATTATAATTAATGGTTTTTATATTCAAAACCAAATGAATAAAACTGTACGATACTTTTCTCCTGACAAAAACTGGAGTTTTGAATTACCTGATACATTCACAGAAGAAAAACAAACTTCTGATTTTTCTACAATTTTTGAAAAATCAGAAAGTAAAAATTATCAAAAATATACAAACAAAAATTGTATTATTTATATCTCGTTTAATGTAGATCAAAGAAAACTAGACCTTCTAAGTTCATCTTCTGAAAAAATACTAGGATGGACTATCTATGAAAATCCTTCTGCCCAGTCAGATGTTTTGTCTATCACAATCAAAAAAAATGATGTTTTAATCATGCTTCAAATTGAACAGATTAATCAAAATAATTATTTAGAAAATTATCAGCTTGTTAGAAATATAACAAAATCATTAAAAGAAGAGGTGAAAAAATGAAAAGTAAAAATTTTTTAATCATCATTTTTTCATTCCTTTTATCTATTCCAGTTTTTGCACAAAATAATAAACCTTCCGATTACATTTCAGAAGAAACCGTAGCATCAGTTGTAAAACTTTCCAGCTTATTAAAAGTTTATACTGTCGATGGGTTATCAGATAACTATCAATATAAAACAATTAATAACGAACCATATTTTGGAGATGCAAAAATAATTTCTTCAGAAGAAATTTTTGTACCTGTTGGGACAGGTGTTATAGTTACAGAAAATGGGCTGATTATTACTAATGCTCATGTTTATGGGGCATATATTGAACCGGAGATTAAAGAAAAATTAAATCCGGCCGGAAATGTGATGAAAGGAAAAAATGGAAAATCAATCAAACAGGTGGTTGTAAATCAGTATCCGTCACATATGTTTGTTGGTATTTGTGATATTCAAAATCTGAAAAAAAATGATGATCACCAAAAACTAGCTTATGTTGCAGAAAAAGTAGTATGGGATTCTGATTATAAAACTTATTATCGAGACAGAGCAATTCTTCAGATTGTAAATAAAGCTGAATTAGATACTGATGGACTTCCTGTTATTGGGGAGAAATGCCGTGATAACTTAAAACTGCCATATTCTAGACTAACAAATCCATTCACTCACGATTATCTGGAAACAAAAGTTCGTGCAGTTGGTTTTCCAGGTGTTGGAGATCCAAATCGATCTTCTAAAACTTCAGGTGAACTCTTAGGTTATGAAAATGATAAACATTCCAATATTCTTCATACAAGTTGGATTTCAAACGGAAACAGTGGAGGCGGGCTTTTTTATAATGATAAGCTGATTGGAATTAATACATGGGATAATCGTGAAAATGCCTCCAGACCAGTAGCTATTGCTCAACCAAATACGTATTGGAATGAATTATTTGCATATACAAAATATGCATATCCTTCTATTACGGTCCCAGATTATTCTTATGATTGGGTAGATTCTGATCCAAGTACAGAAAAATACAAAAATGAAGCATATGTAAATTTGCAGCTTGTACATAAAGAAAATTCGGGAAAACCAATTCGTGGAGGAAGACTTGTAGTTTTTAATGAAAAATATGAACGAGATTTTATTGAAAAATATATTGAATATTCCCGAAATTTTGAATCTTCGTGGGAAATTGTAAAACTCTTGTGGAAATATGATGTAGAAGAAGTACTTGAAAAGGTTGATATTAGCCGCGAGCTTGCATATTCTTTCAAAAATGCAACTAAATACAGCGATTTACGCCCTCTGCTGCATGATGATATTGTCCCATATTATGATTTATGGTGTGGAGATTCCTTTGTTTATGATGTTTATACTGTTTCAGGAATCGGCAAGACAATGCTATCTGTTGCAAAAAACTCGAATGTAAAAATGATTTATCTTGATGATGATGATAATGAGTCTCAGATTTACACTTTGAAAATTGGTGATAAAAGTGAGCAGGGGCCGTTTACGGTGAAGATAGTACAATAAAAAAAATATTTATAAAGTAGTAGGTCAAATTATGTTTAAATACAAAACTAGAGGCATGTCCTCACCACAGGGAAAACGTCGCATATATTTTACCTGCCATCCAGAGGATTACGAAAAGTATTTTGAGCAAATTTCTGCCGAGTTGCTGAAAATCACAGACTGTGCGATTTATTACAGTACAGATGAAAGTTATGAAGACATAAACACTGACCTCGGGCAGATGAACCTTTTCGTTATTCCTATCACCACAATACTTTTAACAAAGCCATGCCGAGCTATAAATATTGACGTTCACGTTGCTATAGAAAAACATATTCCGATTCTTCCGCTCATGCAGGAAGGCAGTCTGGACGAATTATTCACGAAACACTTTGGAGACCTGCAATACCTTGACCCGAACGCGCATGACGAAACAGCAATCTCTTATGAAGAGAAACTGAAAAAGTATCTTAGTTCCGTCCTTGACAGTGATGAATTGGCAAAGAAGGTGCGGGCTGCCTTTGATGCCTATATCTTTTTGAGCTACCGCAAAAAAGACCGAAAATACGCAAACGAGCTGATGAGGCTGATTCATAAAAATGAAATATGCCGTGACATAGCAATCTGGTATGATGAGTTTCTTGTTCCAGGAGAAAACTTTAACGAGGCAATTTCAGATGCACTTAAAAAGAGCGAGCTTTTTGCCCTGGTAGTTACACCAAATCTTGTAAATGAAATCAACTATGTACAAACAGTGGAATACCCAGAGGCCGTAAAACAAAATAAGACTGTTCTTCCTGCTGAACTTGTAAAAACTGATTACATCGCGCTTTCTGAAAAATTTCCTGACATTCCGAAAGGTGTTGATGTGCATGATGAAATCAAACTGTCTAAGGCTTTGGAGAACGCTCTTGTCCGTATTGCCCATGAAGAAAACGACACCGACCCACAGCATAACTTTTTTATCGGTCTTGCATATCTAGAAGGTATTGATGTTGAAGTAAACCATGAACGAGGCTTGTCTCTGATTACCTCTGCGGCTGAGGCAAAAGAAAACAAAGTTCCAGAAGCGATTGAAAAACTGGTTTCAATGTACAGTTCCGGGCAAGGTGTAAAACGAGATTATCGTGTTGCAGTCGAATGGCAAAAAAAGCTTTTAGGATATTATAAAGTACAATTAGACAAATATACACGCCCTATTACAAATCTTCAAGATTACAGCCGGGATTATTGGAAGTTTTTGGATGCACTTGAGAATTTAACTCAAAGACTATATTCAGATTTACAAGATTTTGAAAATGCAGAGAATTATTGCAGAGCTCTGTTACCAACTATCGAAAAAGTTGCAGAAAATAATATATCATTTGAGTTTCGCCTGACTATATTTTATGAACTGCTTGGAAATATTTATGAGGATCGTGGCAAATTAGATGAAGCTGAGGAATTATATCGAAAAATTCTTAAAATAGCAGACCACTTGATTGATAAACTTGAAGATGTCTATCAAATAATGGTGGTTCAAAATAAACAATCTATTATGTATGGCAATTTAGGTAATCTATATAATAAGCGAAAAGAATTTGACAAGGCAGAGGAATTTTATCGTAAGGGAATTCTTTTAGCTGAGAATAATATAAAAAAGATTGATGATGTAAATTGTAGAAGAAGTTTGGCAATTTTATATGGAAGATTAGTCGATTTATGCATAAAACATGGAAGAAAAGAAGAAGTTGAAGAATTATACAGGAAAGATTTAACCATAACTGAACAATTAGTAGATGAAACAAACAGTGTGCTTGCTCGACGTGATTTAGCAATACTTTATGAAAATATAGGTAAACAATGTATGGAAACCAAGGAGTTTGATAAAGCAGAATGCTTTTATCAAAAATCCTATAATCTGATAAGAATTATTGCAGAAGAGACAGAACATTTGGATGACTATAGGCTTCTATCGCTTATCTATTCTGATTTAGGAAAACTTTCCTGGAAAGTGCATAATGATAAAGATAAAGCCCAGCAGTATTTTCTAAAAAGTCTCTCTTTACGCGAGATGCTAAAAGAGAAAACAAAATCATCAAGAAAATCACTCCTCGACTTATCTGACATCTATAGCTCTCTCGGTGCTATATATTTTTTAAAAAATCCGAACAGTGGACAATTTAAGCTAGCTGAAGAATATTATCAAAAAGCACTTAAAATTTATGAATGGCTTGGTGAAAAAAATCGAATAATAGAAACAAGAAAAGAACTTTCGGCAGGTTACAGCATACTTGGCTATCATTGCAATGAACAAGATAAAACAGACGAAGCCGAAGTTTTATACAGAAAAGAAATGCATTTAAGAGAATTATTACTAGAAGACGAATATGACATCGAAAATCAAAAACTTCTAATAGCATGCTATGGGACTCTCGGCGACATTTGTAAGAAGCGTAAAAATATAGAAGAAAGTAATTTTTTTTATCTGAAAGTCCTTTCTTTATGTGAGGTTCATACAAATGAGAGAGATAATTTAGATTATTTACGATATCTGCAAGTCTGTTATGGCAAACTTGGAAAACTTTTTGAAGAGTGTAAAGATTTAGATAAAGCCGAAATCTTTTATCGAAAAGAGCTTATTACTAGTGAGCTGTTTGCAAAAAAGACGGATACAGAGGATGATTGGCGACATGTATTAATCTGTAATGCAAATTTTGGTGATTTCTGTATATTTCGTGGCAATCAAGTTGAGGCTGAAGAATTTTATCGAAAATCAGTTGTTATCAGCGAACAAGTAGTTGAGAAAAATGATAGTATAAGTAACCGATATAATCTTTCAATTAGTTACAGTAAACTTGGAACGTTTTTTAAAGAGTTTAACGATTTAAAAAGAGCCGAAATCTTTTATCGAAAGAAACTAGCTACAGATGAATGGTTAGCAGAAAAAAGCAGAACAATAGATACAAAACACGTCCTGGCAAGTAGTTATGAAACATTAGGTTATCTTTGTGAAGCAAGAAATAAACTAAATGAAGCAGAAATGTTTTTTCGGAAAGGACTTGAACTTAGAGAGTTCCTGGTGGAAGAAACAGGAACTGTGAAAAATCGTTATCAATTGTCTGGGATTTATAGAGAGTTAGGTAGTTTTTGTGAAGCAAAAGGTTCCTTGGACGAAGCGTTACTATTTTACCGAAAAAATTTTAAAATTTGTAAACAATTAGTTACAGAGATAAAAGATGTAAACTCATATGAACTCTACGCATTTGCTTGTTTAAAACTTGCCATAATTCAAAATCCTTTTGACCAAAACTTGCTGAAAGAAGCATTGCAAATATATACTCAACTGGCAATTAAATATCCTCATGAAATACTGTATTCAAAAAATAGAGATCTAATAAAGGATACGTTGTCGCATCAAAAGTAAGATACCCTTGTTTTATATTTTTTCACCATTTATACTTATAACCACAAGTGCATAAGGAACTTCACTATTAGGAGACTTGCATGAAAACAACACTCTTAGATTTCCCCGACCTCATAGAAAAACTGTCCGAACAGGTTCACAAAACCTGGATGGCTAGCCGCATAAACGAAGGCTGGTCTTATGGTCCAGAGCGCAACGATTCTCTAAAGCAGACACCCTGCATAGTTCCATATACCGCCTTGCCAGATATTGAAAAAGATTATGACCGCAATACAGTACGAACTACGATAAAAGCATTATATGACCTTGGGGTTTCAATAACAAAAGAAGGAGATGATAAAAATGAGTAGCATTTTTGGAAATTTAATTTTTTGGACGGTATTGAGCTTTATAGTCCTCATTGTTTTTAGCTGCATTGCATTTACGGCTCATAAAGGGAAAAACCGGAATTATAAATACATGGCAATCATGTTCATGCTCGGAATCTATTTGTCTAATGTAACTTTTATAAGCCCGCTGATTTTCTTTGGAAATGCTGTTGAGTGGAAAGAACAAATTTCCTCATATAATGATGTAACTATAAAAGATTTTTCAAAAAACACAAAACTGCCGGAAAAAACTTCTGTGTTTTCTCATTTTAATAACGAGTTTAAAATAACAGATTCAAAGCTTCTTTTAAGGGATTCTGTTTTATACGGCTTAATCTATTCCACAAAAATGAGTGGGCTTGGAGTAAAATATCAGGCATTGATACCAACCTCGTTTTATTTTAGTATTTTTTCCGGTATTTTTTTTATAATTCTTACGATTCTTACCCCGATAGCTTTTGGCGGTTTGGTTGCTTCCTTTTTTGAAGGAGCACTTACATTTATACACTATAATATCACTAAGAATTTCTACGACATTTATTACTTTTCAGACTTAAATGAAAAGTCCGTTTTGCTTGCAAAGGATATTCATAAAAAACAAAAGCACAGCCTTATAGTATTCTGTAACAAAAATAAAAAAATAAACAGTTCGCTCTTACAGGACGCAAAATATAACGGCTTTATTCTTACTACAAGAAACGAACTCGATTTTGTTAAATATACAAAGCATAAGCATTGTTTTTTTGAGATGAAAAATGATGAGTCAAAGAATGTTTCTGATGTTTCGGCAATTCTTTCTGAATTTCAAACAATCTTTAATAAATGTTCTGTAGAAAAACAGAATTGCATATTAGTGAATAATAAAATTTATATGCTTGCAGAAAACGAAACTTCTTATGAAGTGATTAATAAACTGCAAAAATGTGTGAATGTCATAATATTAAACAGATATAAGTCTGCATTCTATAATGTGTTATTCAAAAAGCCTTTATTTGAATGTTTAAAAGATGGACGCAAGGATTTTTCTATTACCATTATTGGAGCCGGAAAATGCAGTTCTGAGATATTAAAAGCTTGTACATGGTGCACCCAATTAGGACATAACTATTCAACAAAAATAAATGTTATAGACAAGAATGCAAGCGTTTTGGAAAATAGATTAAAAAAAGAATGCCCAGAATTATTTTTACAAATAGAAACCAAAAACAATGAAAAGGATTCTGAGAAAAAAAATATATATGATATAAACTTTTATGATTGTGATATAAACTCTGAGACATTTAACAAATTTCTGGAAACAGAATTTGTAAATACAAATTATATAACTGTAGCAGCTGGCTCAGATGATGAAAACCTGAACATTGCAATGGAATTAAGAAGATTTTATCTCTCTAGATCCCCAAAATATGATAATCAGCCGGTAATAAATGTATATATCGAAAATGACGATTATCTGCAAAGCGTTCAGAAAATAATACAAAAATCTTCTCATGATGATACAAACAATAGTTATAATTTGACTACTTTTGGCTCTGACAAAGAATTCTATTCTTATTCAATGTTTGATGATTCTGACATTGAAAAATTAGCATTAAATTCAAGTTGTGTTTATGCAATGAAACGAGATTTAATTAATGTAAAAAATGATTACTATGCTCGTCCTGAAATAGAAAGAAATTCAAATCGTACTAATGCAATCCATCTTATTTATAAATTATATTTACTTGGTTATGGAATTATCAAAAAATCAGATGCAACTGAGGAGCAAATTAATAATTCAGAAAATATGCTTTCTCAGTTAAAAACATTTATAGATGGAGATATACACAAAGAGGAATATGAAGATGAAAAAAGTGAAAGAACTAAATTAGCCAAAGTCGAAAAAGAACGTTGGAATGCTTTTTATAGAACCGAAGGATGGTGTGGAATTCCAGAGAATAAATGGGAAATTTTTAGGGATTGCTTTAAGACCATGGATAAAGGCAAGATAAATTTTAATCAAAAGAATTATGTTTTGAAACAGCATGTTTGTATTTGTCCTTATGAAAAGTTAGCAAAAGCAAATGAAGTTTTTAAGAAAGATTTTTATTCATATGATTTTGAGTTCATTAGATGTCTTACAAGAACCCTAGGGGTGGAAAAAGAACCTGATCCAAAAGCACCAGAAATCAATGTTTCTGGTGTGGAATATATTCTTGTGAAAATTTAAGAAATCATAAAAAATAATATATATGAAGGAGAAGAGATTTCACATCAACTTTTAAGTTCACGTGAAACAATAAAAAATGAAACAATCAGAAATTTTTATTAGCTATCGTCGAGAAGGTGGGGAATTTGTAGCAAAAAAGCTTAGAGATCTTCTTGTGAAAAATCATTATCATGCGTTTCTTGATATAGAAGGATTAGGCTCTGGAGATTTTAATGAGCATTTATTACAGGCAATTGATGAGAGTTTAGATTATATTCTTGTACTTTCGCAAAATTCTCTTGAGCGTTGTAAAAACAATGATGACTGGGTACGTAGAGAAATAGAATATGCTTCTGAACATCATAAACACATAATAACCTTAGTATGCAAGGATTTTTCTTTCCCTGATTATTTACCGGAAAGCTGCCAATTTTTAAAAAGTGATGAAATTGAAAAAATTGAATATAATAATCTAGATGATATAGATACTTTAATACCAAAATTAAAAAAAATATTGAATGCACCTTGTCATAAATTTGAATTGTTTACGTCAAGAATACTACCATTGCTATCAGCTATAATAGCAGTGACGTTAATAACTTTTTTAATTGCATTATCAGTACAAAAAACTAAAAATAAATTTCCAAATAATGAGAATGATGAATTAATAATTCGCGAAGTTTTTAGCTATATTGATAAGAATCTGCGTCAAATGGATAAGTTGTCTATAAAATATAATGATGTTTTAGATTCTTGTATTGAAGTTTCAGAAAACTATCCTTCAGAAAAGATTGACGATACTGTTGAAAAAATTGAGAATTTATGGGGATATGTAAATAATCTAAAAGAAAACATTAATGAATATGATTTTAATTCAGATTTCATTGAACAACTAGGTAATTCTCATTTTAGTAGAGAAGATGTTTTATTTCTTTCAACATCTCTGCAAAGCTATGTTGAGTTAATTTGTAAAAATATTGAAAATTTAGCAGAATGGTTTTATCTGGAAACAGAGAATGATAACCAAACAATTCCTGCTAGTAAAGGTTATTTTCATAATTTAAAAGAAGAAATCACGAGTTATAACGATAATACTTTACTTATTATCAATGGTATTACGAATCCTATATCTTCAAACTATAACAAGTTCATTAATTTCAAAAATACTGTATTGACCAATTATGCTTCTTTTAATTTTGAAGATTATGTCTGGTTATCAAATAACGAGATTGAAAGTCAATACAAGATATCAATTGACAATTTGGAAAAGGAGGAAAAAGAACAACAAGTATCTTTAAACAAGGCTTTGGATGATTTTGAAGATGCGATTTCAGGTGAAATTATCCAGAATCTTATTGATGCTGGACTTACAAAAGACGAAGCCTATATAAGATTAGAAGAGTATAATGAAATTCAAAAGAAAAAACTAGAAATCACTAAAAAACAATTGAGTATCGCTATACAGAAATATAAATTCAAACAATTGCTTTCCTATGTAGAAGGTGATGATGAAGAGTTATTATATAAAAAAATGAATCAAGCTTTTATGAACTGTTATTATGACGTAGTATTATCAAATATAGAGATCTTTTTAGAGAAATATCCAAATTATATTGATAATATTCAAAAGTTCTATGAGAGTTTTTTACTTTTTAAGGAAAATCAGAAACATCTGAATTTTAAAGGAATTCTTATTGTTACAAACTATAATGGTAATTCAGAGTATCAAAAAGAATTTAATATAGGAGATATTATTTTATCTGTAGATAATATTCCTTTTTCAAATTTTGAAGAATTTATTAAACTTCGCTCTGGGAAAGAACATACGATACAGTATTTGCAAAATGACGGAATATCTTTAAGAGCAAGAAATATAACATGTGAAGGAACTTTAGGAATACAATTAATTTCTTTAGAAGGATAATAATATGAAGAAAACACAAGTCTATATTCTTTGTAGAAAAGAAGCAAAAGATATTGCGCAGAATATTAAAGAATCACTTGAAAAAAAACGTTATTCTGTATTTCTTGATATTGATTCTGAGAATGAAGTTTCAACTGTTATAGCAAAACAGAAATTTGATGAATGTTTAGATTTTATCCCTGTCCTTTCCAAGGATTCATGGAAGAAAAAAAATGAAGATGATTCATATATAAAAAAATTAGAAAAAGCCTTAAATGAGAAAAATGTAGTTCCTATAATAACTCGTGGAGTTATATTTCCATCTGCATCGGATTTGGATCAAAGTATAAGAGATTTGGCAAATCGAAATGGTTTACCAGATAATGCTGTGCCACAATGCTTTGATGGCATTATGGATAGATTGGATTCTGTTTTTCTAAATTCACGTAGAAAAATTGATGTTAAGACTAGATATTTTATTTCAGCTGCAGCAATTACAAGTTTTGCATTTTTAATTGGTTTTATAGTTTTTGGAATTATTTCTTTAAAAAAATACCCAACATTTGCAAAAGAAAAAGAAGATGTTGATAAAGCGATTGTTTATTTTACAAAAGCTATACAACATAACGGATATACGGATAAAGATTTGTTTATGGAGTTATCTTCATTATATAAAGCTTTTGATTTTTATATGGCTTCGAATGAGGTAGAGTTTAATAGTTTAATTGAGCAAGTCGAAGCTTTCAAAGCCCACTATTTGAATACGTGGAGTCCAAATTTATCAGAAGAAGAAGCAAAACAACTTGATAAAACTAAACTAGTACATGGAATTAACTCAGCAAGCTTTACAGATTTTAAAGCTTTTGAGGAAGATTTTTATAGGAATACAATCATCAATAGATTAAACAATTTAATTAAAAAAACTAGAAACAAAAATTTACCAAAGATATCTCCTGATATTCCAAGTGTGAAAGAACAATGGCCAGCATACTATAATAATTTACAAAAGGAACTCCAGATTATTACAAATTTTAAGTGTCATTATATAAATCTTCTTTTGAGTAATGTTGATTATAATACAAAGGGAAAAGATGGTACCTATATATTACATAATTTTATTTATCAAAATTATACTCCCTCCTCAGAAGTATATTGGGAGCCTTCACAACAAAGATTATTGTCGATGTTTGAACAGGATAAAAAAATGTTGGGTAATATAAGAGGTTTATTGGAAAGAAATGAAAGTGAGTAAATAATGGAAAAAGAATATACCTATTCAGCATTTATAAGCTACAGCTCAAAAGATGAAAAAGTTGCCAAGGCGCTTTGGAAGAAACTGGAACATTATCGCCTGCCTTCTGTATTGCAAAAACAATACGAAGATATTCCAGAGAAGATGCATATCTTTCTTGATCAGGGCGATATCGTTCCAGGAGATACAGTAGAGAATGCTTTAAGCCGTGAACTTGCTGATTCTAAAAAACTGATTGTAATATGTTCTCACAATTCTGCAAAATCTCCTTATGTAGAACTGGAAGTAAAAAACTTTCTCTCTCTTGGTCACAGTCCTAATGACATTATTCCATACATCATTGAAGGGGAAGTAAACCGCAATAGTCCAAATAATTGCTATGTTCCAAGCCTTTTCGGAAAAACAGATAAAGAAACAATAAACGGAGTAAGTGTTCTTCGTGACGGAAAGTGGAAAGCCTTTGTTGGTGTTCTTGCAAATCTGCTGGATGTAAAATTTGATGAGATTTATAGACGGGAGAAGGTTAGGCGAAACAGAATTAATGCTGCGTTGAGTGGACTGGGGCTATTATTCGCTTGTTTCATTGGATTTGCTATCTGGTATATGACACCGCATACAAAATATTATGCCGATTATGTTACTAAATGGGGAATTCCAGAAGGAATAAGAGAGTTAGATAAAAAGGCCAGAAAACAATATCCTTATCATTATAAAATAACATTTAAAGCCTTTAGACCTGTAAAACTTATTCATGTGAATGTAAAAGGAACTCCTGTACCAGAAACAGATTATGATGAACATCAAAATAGACCTCGTATTGCTGAATATACATATTACCATCCATTTAGAGTTACTCACAATAAACAGAAATGGGATTTAAACGAAGTTCTATATTATTATGATTCCAATTTATCAGATGGTTTATATATACCAATATACAAAATGAGACTTGTTTATACAGAACTGTCTCCGTTTGAATCTTATGTTGATTTTTATTTTGATTCAGATGATAAAAAACAAAAAAATCTATCTAATAATATTTTATCAAGTCAGAATTTTTATTTTTCAGATGTTCCAATTTTATCTTCTGCATATTATGAAAAAGAAGAATCTCCGGATTATGTTTTTTTTAAAAACTCAAGTTCTATATCAAGATTTAGAATTTTTTATGAAACAGATGGTTTAGAACAAAAAGTAACTTTTTTTAATAAAAATAATCATTCTGCACATGATTCTAATGGTATAAATGGTTATCTCTTAACTCACGATGATAAAGGAAGAATCATAAAAGAAAGATATTTATATGATGAAAATAATTTTTATGGCTTTAAAAATATAAATACAAAAATAATGGAATATGATGAAAATGATCATTTAACCAAAACTGGTTTTTATTATATTAACCCTGCTGTAGAAAATACCTTATCAGAAAAAACAAAGAAAAATACAAAAAACGAAATTCTGACTCTAAATAAATCAAGAAGTTTTTCAGAGAAATGTATAAAGTGGGAAAAAAACAAAAAGGAATTAAAACAAATAATTAAATATTATAATTCCGAAGATAAAAAAAGTGATGACCCTTGCAATATAATCGAAAAAACATTTGATTCTAAAGGAATAGAGAAGCATTTCTTATCAAGTTCTTCCAATGAGACGACAAATGAAGAAATCATAAAAATCAATAAACAAGGATTAAAAGAAGATTCGATTGAAATTGTGAGTAAAGATTCAGTAATCGAGCAATATAATTATCATTTTTCATATGTAAAAGTTAATGATATATATATGAAAAATATAATAATCCTCAAAGATAACAATAAGCCTTTCTTAAGTATTGATTTAAAATCTAATACTGAAAACAATAAACTTGAAATAATAAAGTATTGTGTAAATGAATCTGGAGATGTAATTGAGTCTCAAAAATATGATGAATATGGACGTTATGTTGAAAATCTTATTACTGATAAGAATATGCAAAATACTTCTGCGGTGAAAATTATATATAAAGGAGATAATAGAAGCATTAATTATTTTGTAAATGATGAATATTCGTTATCGCCAAATGATAATTATGTAAGGGCAGATTTTGCATACAATAATGATGGAATGCTAACTTATGTTTGTTTTAAGGATTCAGAAGGAAAAAATGTAGATAACAAGATTCTTGGATTTTCAACCTATTGTTCAATATATAGTCCAAATGCTTTGCTTTTATTTGAAGAATATGTAGATTCAGAAGGAATTTATAAAATTCCAAATGAAGGGACTTATGCACGATATATTGGTAAAAACGATTTAGATGATAAAGTTTTGATTTCTGGTTCATGGTTTGATATATATGGTAATCTTGCAAATCAGAAATACAATCACTTCGATTCAAAATATAATGATAAAAAGGAATTAGTTATTAACTATTATGATACTAACAATTTTATTGTTAGAGAATTGTTTTACAAAGATGACATAATCGAAAAGGTTACTTCAAATTGGCAGGATGACGAAGGTCATCATAAAGTAACTTATAATTTTGACGGAGTTCCTTTAAGTGTTGAAACAAAAAAGAATAAAAACGAAAAATATTGGGATTATGAAAATGGATATATTATTTCTTATCGTGAATATACAGATAAAAAATTGGAATGCAAGACAAATTTTGAACTTGAAGAAGGTGTGTTAGTATCTGATGTTATTAATTATTCAGATGGATCAAAAATTAATGAATACTATGAGGATGGAAATTGCATTCATTTTATAAAAACTCTAAAAGATGGTTCAGTAGCTGAGGAGTGGTTTGCTGAGTATAAAGATGAAAAAATGGTACATCTTATTCAGGAATTATATGATGGACAAAAAAATGAAGATTTTTATGAAGATGGGGAATGTATCCATCATATTAGTTTTTCTAAAGATGGTAGTAAAGAAAGAGAATGGTTTAAAGAATTTCAAGCTGGAAAATTAATTTATGATTTAGATTATACTTCTGATGGTAGAAAAGCTGAACGCTGGTATGAGAATGAAAAAGTTGTCCATAGAATTGTTTGGGATAAATCAGGAAATAAAGAACATGAATACTTTTGGAATTATTCCGAAAACAATCTTAGGTATTTTAAGTGTATAGACTTAGACGGAACAATACTTGAAGAGGATTACAAAGATGGCAAATTCTATCATTCCGTAAAAACTTACAAAGATGGCAGAAAAGAAGAAAAATATTATTAATAAACTGTTGGAGAGTAACCATGGAAACAAATGTTAATTTCAAATACTATGCATTTATAAGCTATAGCCACGAAGATGAAGAATTCGCAAAGCGTATTCAAAAGAAATTGACTGAATACAAGCTTCCCAGTGTAATTAGAAAGGCTAATCCTTTATTACCTGATAATGTACGTCCTATTTTCCGTGATGCTACAAATCTTACAACAGGAATGCTGCAAGGAACATTAAACTCTGAACTTGAACATTCAAAGTTTCTTATTGTTTTGTGTTCTCCAAACTCTGCAAAACCAAATGATGAAAATAAGCACTGGGTAAATAAAGAAGTCCAGCACTTTATTGATTTAGAACGAACTGAGTACATAATTCCTGTTATTGTTGGTGGTGAGCCTTATGCAGAGAATCCTGAAGAAGAATGTTTTTGTCCAGCTCTCTTGTCATTGCCAGGAGGAGATGAACTTTTAGGAATAGATATTCGTAAAGGAAATAATAAAAAACTTGACTTTTATAAATCTATAAAACGTAAATTAGGAATTCCAGACGAAGACGATTTTGAAGAAAAAGGTTTTGTTCATATCGTAGCAAAAATGATGGGGCTTGATATCGATGATTTATGGGACTGGAATAAAAAAGCTCAAAAAAGAAAATCTTATTCAAGACTTTTTAGTGCGGCTGCAGTTTTTGTAATAATGCTTTCAATCGGACTTTCAGTATATTTCAAGAAATTTCATGTTTATCATAAGTATTATGTGGATTATGTCGAAAAAGCAGTGCAAAGAAATAATGGAACGGATATTGAATTTATAGGTTTAGGACGATTATCCCAAAAAGAAATAAGATGTAGATATCGTCATTATAGATTTGATTATCAAGATGGAAAACTCAGAAAAATTATCTATGAGAATAGTGTTGGTATTCCAAGACCTAGTGAAACTGAATTTATGTATAGACCAATGATTCAAGAACTTGAATATGATAAAACAACAGGGAATTTTCAAGCTATTCTGGCAAAAAATGAATATGATTCAATTATTGCTAAATATATATATGAACAAAATGGAAGTGTAGTTGATATAAAAAATATAGATGGAACCCCGAAAGGTTTTATTTCTGAAAGTTCAATGAAAAATGCAGAGGATTTTATTAGAGATGTTTCAAATATAAAATCATATAAACTTCAAAGAGATTTTAATGGTTATTTAATAAAAAAAATGTATTTTAAGTCTTTTGGGGCAGAAAATCCATCATATGATTCTGATGGAATTGCAGGTTTTGAATATAAATTAGATAATTTAGGGCGACCGATAGAGATTTTGTATTTAGGAATTAAAAAAATATCATTGTCCAATAATGAAGATAATTTTTCTTTACAAAATGCACACAATGGTGTTGCAGGTTTAAGAATTGAATACAATGATTATTTAATGAGTAAAGTTATTTATATTAATTCAGAAGGTATCCCTATTTATAATTCTAATAAAGGATACTCTATGATTTCTATTGAATATGATAATAACGGAAATTCTTTTAGAGAATTATATTTTGATGAAAAGGGAATACCTTGTTACAATGCAGATTGCTATGTTAGTAACCAATATAGATATGATAAAAAAGGAAACAGAATAGAAATATCATATTTTGGTATGGATAATAATCTAATTTGCAATAAAAATTATTATGCTTATGAGAAAAGTCTGTTTGATAGTAGAGGGAATTTGTCACAGCGTTTTTTTTATAATACAAAAAATGAGTTATGTGCAACAAAATGGAATTTCTCAAAAATAAAGTATAAATATAATTCTAAAAACATGATTACTGAAGAAAAATTTTATGATGCAAATGATAAACCAATCATGACCGACGAAGGATATGCAAAAATAGTTTTTGAATATAACAAAAATGGAGATAAAGAGTCAGAATGTTATTATGATGAAATGGGGAATCCTTCATTTTGGGAAGGAGGTAATGCAAAGACATATCGTATTTATGATAATAATCATAGACTTATAAAATGGAATTCCTATGATATCGACTTATCAACACTCAAAGAAAGCAAAAATGGATGGGCTAGTGTTTTATTTGAATATGATAGGTTAGGTAATTGTAAGAAAATTAAAGGTTTTGATGAAGAAATGAAGCCTAAAAAAAATATAAAAGATATTTGTTCAATTAGTTATAATTATGATGACTTTGGTAGATTGGTAGAAGGCTTTTTCTTTGATGAATATGGTAAGCTTACAAATTGTTCCGATGGATATGCAGGTTTTGGGGTTGAATATGATGAGTTTGGTTTTATTTCTTCAGAATCATTTTATAAAGATTTAGAAAAAAATCTTATAAAAACTAATTTTGGATATTCATTTATAGAATATGAATATGATGATAAAGGAAATGAAAAAATTCAAAAGCGATATAATTCAGAAATGAAACCCGTAAAACCATTTATTTTGCAAATAGATTATGATGATAATAATAATATTATATGTAATAGTTTCTTTGATGAGAATCATAAGTATGTAAAATGTAAAGATAATTATGCAATGCATTGTATAGCCTATAATAAACAAGGAGAAATTCTGGAACAAAAGTTTTTTGATGAGTTTATGCAATTAACAATAGGAAATGGAAGTTTTGCTATTATAAATAACGAATATGATAAAGATAAAAATATTATAAGGCAAATACAATATGATGAAAAAAACGAGATAAAATATTTTTGTAAAATGAATTATGATAAAAACAGGAAGCTTTCTTATGAATTGATTGAGACAAAAGATGGTATATTTTATGAATCATTTTATGAAGATGGAAAACTTGTTCACCAGATTGGAAAGTCTACAGAAGATGAAACAACAGAGGAATTCTATGAAAATGACAAAATAATACATAGTATTACAAATTCGTTAAATGGATATACATTTGAAAATTTTTATGAAAATGAGGAGATTGTTCATTTTATAAGCACTTTTGATGATGGAATTAAAAATGAACTTTTCTATGAAAATAATCAATTAGTTCATAGTATTCATGAAAGCAATATAGGAAAAATCGAGGAGTTTTTTGACAATGAAGAACTAATACGAGAGATAAGAAATACAGCAGAAGGAGAATTGTACGAAAATGTATATAAAAATAATAGTCTAGTGTATACAAAAAATATTAATATTATGGGAGATACTTTTGAAAAGTATTATAACAATGAAGAATTAGACAACTTTAGTATTACTTATTCAAATGAGAATAAATATGAAAGTTTCTATAAAAACTTAAAGATGGTATCTGATAAATGGATTCCTGCTTATAATAAAAGTAAAAACAAAATCCTCATATTTTTACATAATCATTTACCAATAATGAACGGTAGAATAAAGAATGTAGCATTTAATTGTACCCTAAGTCTGAAAAATGGCGAAATAAATGGTCTTTGCTGTTCTGATGATAGAGAAAAAATAAAGACAACTTTGCCATTTTATACAGGAGAATCATTCAGTAAAGATTCTAATTATGGTGGTGGAATATTTTATACCAATCTAGATGTTTATTTTTATACTAACATTGATGTATTAAATGTCAGAGAAGATTATCCAGCAAAAATAGATATACCTATTTTCGAGATGACATTTGATGAAATAAAATTGCAGTTTGGAAATGCCTATAATATAATTGAAACTAAAATATTTGATGTATTGTATGAATTCAAGCAATCTTATGGATATCTATATTTATTAGAGGAAAATAATAAATGTACTGAATTATATATAACAAAAAGACCGATATATGAAATTGAAATTGAGTATGAAGATAATTTACAAAAGTTATAAATCATTAAAAAAGAATGGGAAAAATAAACAATAGTCATGAAGTGTTGCATATTTTTAAGGAAGCAACTTATGGAGATGCGTTAAACGATTATAAAAATGCTATGAAGTAGCATAAGTGATGAGCGAGAAAACGAAGTCAAAAATGAACAATGTATTACGACGTAGTTAAAATGAAAATTATACAATCTCTTTGCATACAAATCCCCGGCCGTTACAACACAGCAAAAGTTTTCACTGATTCGGTTGATTCCGATGCTTATTCCCAAATTCTCCAAATGATGAACCAGCCTTGGTCGGAAGAGCAATCTGTTCGCATTATGCCTGATGTGCATGCGGGGCGGGGGTGTACGGTTGGAACGACTATGACGATTGGGGGGCAGCTTGTACCGAGCCTTGTTGGAGATGATATTGGCTGCGGTGTTGATGTTATTGTTGTGAAAAAAGATTTTTGTGGTGGCCGATCAGGGGAACTTGATTTAGCTTTACTGGATGATATTGTTCATCAAAATATTCCAGCTGGTGCTGCGACAAGATCAAAGCCTCATGCTTTTGTAAAACAGTTAGATTTAACTAACTTTCTAGCTCCTGTTGATATTCAGATTTCAAAACTCCAGTTAGGAACCCTTGGCGGTGGTAATCATTTTATTGAAGCAGACAGGGATGAAGTTGGAAATTATTATTTTGTAATTCATTCTGGTTCACGGCATCTTGGTAAAGATGTCTGTAGTTTTTATCAGAGCATTGCAAATCAAAATGAAGATAGTTGTTTGTCTGGAAAAGAATTAGATAATTATCTTCACGATATGAATCTGGCTCAAAAGTATGCTGCTTTGAATCGACGGGCTATGTTAGATGAAATCAAAAAAGGTTTGATGATAAAAAAATCAGATATTCTAGAAGAGTTCTCAACAATTCATAACTATATAGACATTAAAACTCGAATTCTCCGCAAAGGTGCAGTTTCGGCTCAGACAGGAGAGAGACTAATAATTCCAATGAACATGCGTGACGGTTCCTTAATTTGCACCGGTAAAGGCAATCCCGACTGGAACTTTTCTGCGCCTCATGGAGCTGGTCGCCTTTATAAACGCAGCGAGTCAAAAGAACGTTTTACCGTGGAAGAATACAAAGAAGCAATGAGCGGTATTTATTCCACAAGCATTGGGCATTCAACGCTTGACGAATCCCCAATGGCCTATAAACCAATGGACTTTATCCTCGATAAAATCTCACCCGCAGTTAAAGTGGAAAAAATCATTAAGCCGATTTACAATTTTAAGGCCGGCGGACAATAGCCAAAAAAGGAGTTTTTATGGGCATACTTTTCAGATATGACAATATAGAAGAAGGTCTTTCAATTCCTGTAGTTTTGAGTTTTCGTCTTGTGCTGGAAATTCCGGAAAATCTTTACATTACATTAAACGAAAAAATCGATCCAGACGAACCTCCTACAAGTTGTCTTTTTTCTCAGATACGAACTAGAAAAATAGATGATATTTATCAACTCTTAATATCTGTAAATCTTCTTAGTCTCTATGAAAAATGGGCTGAGGATGAAGACTACACCTACAATGATATTTTATATTTCTTAAAATCAAAATTATGTGAGCGTTACGGCGATGAAGTTTTTGAGCCTTTGCTGACAGAGGAAAAACTAGATTGTGATTTTATTGAATATGCCTTTATTGTAAGAGGAAGAGATGAAATAGTTGGCATGCAGGAATGCTACGCTCCTTCTAATCAGATTACAAAAACAAGATGGGATGATTATCTTGAAACTAAAAAAGAAAAAATCAATAAGAAAACTTTTCATAATGATAAAGAGCTTATAGATTATATTCCCTGCTGTATTGAATATTGCCACAGTGATTATGCCCAAAAGGTCGATACAAATAGCGAAGAAAGTTATAACTCTTGTCATGAGAACTTTTACGAGTGCTATGTTCGCTGCAATGGAAGTCAGCTTCAAAGATTTTGTGAAGCCCTGGAGCAGATTGATTTTGTCAGCAGACATGGAGTTTTATTAAAATACCTTTTTGATGGAAACCTTAAAAGAGCTTTTTGTCAATGCGCTTTTGAACTAGGTTGCAGAAGAAGAGTTAGCACTGCGCACACGGCTAAATTAATTTATGAAGAGTTCAATAAAGAATTTCCAAATGTTTTGGAACAGGAAAGTGTTTGATTTATAAGATGATTATTAAGAAGAAAGTTTTATTTGTATTGCAGATTCTTCTCTTTCCTGTTGGCCTTCTTTCGCAGCAGCTTACTCCAGAACAGATTGCTCTTCATCCGACAGACAAATGGTTTACTGCAGAACGACCTGATTATTCTGAACTGGATGAACGTGTAAAAACTCTTGCGAAGAATGAAGAGACTCCAGAAGCCGTTGCCAAAATCATCTGCGAAGGTCTTAAGACTGATATTGAAAAAGCACGCGCAATTTTTGATTGGCTTGCCTTCAATGTTTCTTATGATACAAGTTACAGCGTCTATAGTGGTAGTGAAGCTTTTAAGAAACGTAAGGGTGTATGTCAGGGGTATGCTGAACTCTTTCAGATGCTTGCAAAAGCTGCTGACCTGGATTCCATTATGGTTACAGGAATCGGTTATGGCGGCCCTAATGTAGGTCGCGGAGGACATGCTTGGAATCTTGTCAGATTGCCAGAACGTGACCTTTTGCTGGATGCCTGCTGGGGAGCAGGCTATGTGAGTGGCAGGCATTTCAGTTTTTGCTTTGCTCCCCAATGGTTTGATACTCATCCTGCTGCATTTGCTTTGAGACATTATCCTGATGAATCAGAATATGCCTGTGTTTATCCTTTAATGAGCAAAGCTGAATTTAATAAGCTTTACTGGACAAAGGCAGAAAACTATTTTCCTTATGGTAAATCAGATCCCGTAGAAAACTATAGAAAACTTTTCTGTAAAAATCAGCCGAATCTTCCTGTAACATTCAGCAGACATAGAAATGGTTATCTTTTTGTTAAATATATTTCTACGGGTCCTGATTTGCCAGATGGATTTTTTATGACAGATTATGAAGTGTACTTAAATGATGTAAAGAAATATTTGTCAGAAAATGAAACTACTCCATTGATGCAAAATAATTATGACAGTAACACTGTTTCCGCTGTTACGGATATGCCTCTGAATATGATTGCTGAATACTGTAACAAAAAAAGTGAAGCTTATGATTTTGAAAAATGTTATACAATTTCTGAAACTGAAGATGGTTATGAAATTATTTGTGATTATTCAAAGTTCGGTTTCCGTTTGCCTACTAAAAAAGAATGGCTTTTAGCATGTGGAAAAAAATATCTTTCAGATGAAATATCGGAAAAAGATTTTTCAGATGCAGTCTGGTATGACAAAAATTCTGGTGGAATTATAAAAGTTATAAATCAGACTAAGGCAAATGAAAATGGACTTTATGATATGCTTGGTAATGTAAGTGAACTTTGTTTTGATGAAACGACTGGCGGTTATGTGTTTATGGGCGGAAATGTTTTTTCATCAAGAAGTGAGATTCAAACGCTTGAACCAGTTTCTTATGATAATTATACAAAAAATAAAGGTGCTAATGGATTCAGACTTGTTTTTAATGCACCAGATAACGCTGATAATCAATATAGAGTTTCCCAATTTTACTATAACTCGGAACAGTTTTCAAAATATTCAAAAGAATACAGAGAATGGTTGAATCTTGCTTTTGAAAATGGAAGTGCTGGTGCAATGGCAAGATATGCAGCAGAATACTATGCCCAGGGAACTCCTGAAGGATATAAAAAAGCTTATGATTTATGTATAAAAGCAGCTGAAAAAGAAAATGACTATGCTCTTTATATTCTTGGAATGCTTTATCAGTATGGATTTTATGTTCAGAAAAATGAAAAAGAATCATTTGAATATTTTGAAAGAGCTGCAACCGCTGGCAATATTCCTTCTGCTTATAAAACAGCGATATTTTATAAAAATGGAAAAGTAACAGAAACGAATTATGATAAATATTTTTATTGGCTCGATAAAGCAATTACAGGGGGCCTTGAAAATGAAATTGCAATAGTCGATTATGCGGCTGCATATCGTGATGGGCTTGGCTGTAAGAAAGATCAGAAAAAAGCTTTTGAAATTATAAACAATGCAAGTAAGAAAAAAAATGCCTCGTTTTTTATTTTTGAAGAACTGGGAAATTATATCAGAGATGGTATTGGAACTCATATCAGCTTGATATATGCAAAAGAAGCTTATGAAAAGGCTGTTAATAAAGGTAGTGTTTATGCAATAGAACAGCTTGCAGAATTTGCAGCTTATGGAAAAGGTGACAATCGTGATATTGCAAGGGCGGCCAGCCTGTATAAGCAATTGATTGACAGCGGTTATACAAATACTTATTACAGCAGTCAATATACTTTATATTCAACTCTCTCAGAATTTGTAAATGAGTTTGAAGATAAATGTGAATGGTTCCTGAATCTAATTCCATCAAATCAAGAACCAGGAGATTATATCAGTGCTGTTTATAATGTATATATTCAAAATATGGCTCTTCAAGGGGATGAGTTAAAATATTCAGCTTTATTTGCTGGATTGAAACCTGAATTGATAAAAACAAAAATTACGGATCCCATGAAAAAACTCAATTCTGGAGAAAAACTTTCTGGCAATACTTTGATATTCCTTGTTCCTTTTAAGTATCATGATTCAAAAGCATATAATCAGAAGTTATTGAATGAATATGATAATGTGATTGTTTTGCAAAGAAATCAGAATTCCTATGAATCAATTGATAAGGCTTTTTCAAAAATAATTCCACTTACAGGTGATTGTTCTGCGGTTGACTTTCTTTATTTCAAATCAGATTTACGAAAGAATAATTCCAAAGACAAAGAAAAATACTTGAAATATTCTGATACTCTGAAAAAAAATAGTTTGAATTCAAAGACAATTATATTACAATAATTAACAGGTATTAAAAAATGTTCCGCATAGCGATCTGCGAAGATGAAAAAGTTGTTTTAGATTATGAAAGTTCTCTGGTAAAGGATTGGGCTGCAGGGCCTTTGTGTGGTGGTGTCCTTGAACTTGATACTTATATTTCGGCTGAACAGTTTCTTTTTGAAAGTGAAGATAAGGCTCCTTATGACCTTTTGATTTTTGATATTCAGATGAAAAACATTAATGGTATGGAGCTGGCAAAAACTTTGCGCAAACGAGGCTGTGATTCTGTTATTATTTTTGTGACTGGTGTTCCTGACTATGCGATTGAAGGCTATGAGGTTGGGGCAGTACGCTATATTTTAAAGCCGGTTAAGCCTGAAGTGTTGAATGGTCTTTTGGATGCGGCATTCACAGAACGTCAGAAAAAAGCGGAAGATTATTTTGTGCTCGGACAAGGTACTGATGTGCAGAAAATCAGCTTTGAAAAAATTGTTTATATTGAAGCTCGAGCACACTACGTATATATGAAAGGTGTGGATTTTGAACGTGAATGGAAGGCTGGATTTGCGGAGACTGCAGCTGCATTTGATGGCAAGGGATTTTTCGGTCTTAGACGAGGGCTTTTAGTGAACCTTGCTCATGTTGCTCGCATTACACGTACAGATTGTGTTCTTGATAGCGGTGAGATACTGCCTGTGGCGCGCGGGGTTTATAAAGAATTAAATGAAGCATTTATTGAGTTCTTTAAAAAGTAGTGTATAATTAATGAATGAACAATTTAATAATGTTGATTCTTGCGGTCCTTGGGGCTGTTATCATTTCTGTAATTCTTACAATTCTTATTCTCAAAGCAAAATATCACAAGCGTTTGTCTAATTTTCAGGACTCAGTTCTTAAAAAGCAGCGCGACGAGGTTCAAAACATTTACCAGACTATGCGGGCATGGCGGCATGATTATCACAATCATATTCAGTCTATAAAAGCCATGATTGCAATGGATAAAAAAGATGAGCTGTCTGATTATTTAGACAATCTCGAAAAAGACTTAGATTCTATTGATATTGCAATCCGCACCGGCAATGTTGGTCTGGACGCAATTTTGAGCAGCAAGGTTTCTATTGCCCGTAAAAATAATATTGATGTAAAATGCACGGCAAAAGTTCCTTCAAATCTCACTGTTACAGATGTTCATCTCTGTGCTATAGTTGGAAATCTTCTTGATAACGCAATTGAAGCCTGCGAAAAAATTAATGGCAGAACGGCACAAAAGTTTATCCGCATTTACATTGGTCTTTTTAAGAGTCAGCTTTACATTTCTGTTTCAAACTCTACCTGCGAAAAACATCGTAAAAAGATTTCGGAACTCGTAACCTCTAAGCTTGGTGAGCACGGTTTTGGACTTCGCCGAATTGATAAAATTGCAGAAAAGTATGATGGCTACGTAAATCGTAAAAATGAACCAGGTGTTTTTGCTACTGAGGTAATGCTTCCTCTTTAACATTTCATGCACAGATTTTTGCAATTCGTGCACTATTTAATATATATCATAAAATAAAAGTTATTATCTGCACATCTTATTATTGAGGTGGTTTATGAAAAATAAAAAAACTTCAGAAAAGCCGAAGGGAAACAGCATGCTGAAAAATGTCGGCATTGTGTTTGCTGCATGGTTTAAGCTTTATCCTTCTGCTTTTGTGTTATTGCCTTTATATCTGATTCTGCAGATATCAACACCTTTTGTTACGACTTTTATTCCGTCACTTGCCATCAGGTCAATTTCTGCAGGGAATGTACGTAACTTTGTTATTCTGGTTTTTATTGCCCTAATCTGCTACTGGATTTTGAACGGGTCTTCAAGTATTACCGGAACTTTTGTGCAGGTTCAACGTACATATACAAGAGTGCGTTATTTTACTGGGCTTTTTACTCATAAGGCAGTATGTACAGACTATGAAAATATTGAGCCTCAAAAAAAGCAGAAGCTCCTTGGTAAGGCAGCAAACGCTATTGGCGGCAATTATAATGGACCTGAAAAGGTAATGACTGAAGCTGTAGAATTTGCTGTAATTCTTTTTGGAATTATGACTTATGGTACTGCTGTTATGATTCTTGACTGGAGAATTCTTCTTGTTACTTTTGCAATGTTTATTGAAGATGTTTTGATTCGAACGTATGCAATTAAATATTCTGATGCGCACCGTGAAGAAAGCTCAGAAATCTGGCGTAAAAAAAACTATATTAAACAGAAGAGTTTTAATGTAAGTGCCGGAAAAGATATACGAGTTTATCAGCTGGGTGCCTGGTTCAATTCACTTTTTATTGGAATCATTAAGCACCGTGCCCAGCTGGAAAAGAAAGTTCAGTTGCACTGGTTTTTACCGAGTTTTTCCGGAATGTTTTTTAACTTTGCACGTAGTATTCTGGCTTATGCAATTCTGATTAAAAAAGTTCTGGATGGTTCAATGGATATTGCAACCTTTACTATGTATCTTGGACTTCTGGAAGGTTTTACAAACTGGATTTATACACTGTCGCAGCGTTTTAATGATTTAAGAAAAGCTAGCCACGAGTTTAATGATTTACATGAATTCTTGAATCTACCAGAAAGAAATTGCAAGGTGGTTGAGCCTGTCGAAACTACCAATAATTCCGCTCCAAAAATTACCTTTAAAGATGTTAGTTTTGCCTATCCTGATGTTGAAAAATCGACAATCAACAATCTTTCTTTTGAAATTAAAGCGGGAGAAAAGGTTGCTCTTGTTGGAAATAACGGAGCAGGTAAAACAACTGTCGTAAAATTACTGACAGGTCTATATCACCAGACTTCGGGCGACATTCTAGTAAACGGAAAATCAATTGACGAAATTGGTCTTGATAACTATCAGGATAATGTGAGTGTGCTTTTTCAAGATACAAATCCAATGGCCTTTACAGTTCTGGAAAATGTTTCCAGCCTTGAAGAGACAGAAGCTGATAAATACAAAGTGTGGGACAGCCTGGAAAAAGCAGGGCTAAAAGAAAAAATCGAATCCCTTGAACAAAAAGAAAAAACATATATTACACAAAATTTTTCACAAGAAGGGATTCTGCTTTCTGGTGGCGAGACTCAGAAGCTTTTGCTTGCAAAGGCAATTTATAAAAACGGAAACTTCCTTATTCTGGATGAACCGACTTCTGCTCTGGATCCGATTGCAGAAAGTAAGGTTTACGAAGAATACAATAATCTGGCTGATGGAAAAACCGCTGTATTTATTTCGCACAGACTTGCCAGTACAAAGTTCTGCGACCGCATTATGTTTCTTGAAAACGGCAACATCGTAGAATGCGGCACTCACGAAGAACTGATGGCAAAAGGCGGCAAGTATAAAGAAATGTTTGATATTCAGAGCCAGTATTATAAAGAGGAGGTCTAGTTTATGAACAAAAATAAAAAATCTACTATCAGCAAGGTTTTGCACCTTACACATAAATTACAGCCGGGGCACATTTCGCTCATCATCTTTTCGCGCATCTTAAATGTAACAAGCTGTTTTGTGCCAATCGTTTTAAGCAGCATCATTTTGGATCAGCTGATTGCAAAAAGACCTTTTGAAGAAATCTTCAAAACTGCTATTATTCTTGTTGTTGCAAGCGGTTTTATGGGAATGCTTTACTGGGGACTGCAGCATATAATTGTTGTAAACAACTGTGTAATGGCAGAAAAAATTGACCAGATGCTATGTCATAAAACTTTTAATTTGGATTATGACATTCTTGAGAAACGCGACACTCTGGATTTAATTCATAAAGCCGAAGACGGAATCAGATCACGCGGAGACTTATCTGGTTTTTGTTCTAACTTTGCAGGCTTCATAGAAAATATCGTTTCTATTATTTACAGTATTGTTCTGCTTGTGCCTCTCTTTCTTCCAAAGTCATCCGAGGTAACCGGCTTTTTACCTTCTTTTCTGAATAAATGGTATAGCTTTGTGATTCTTGTAATTATGCTTGCATTAACTGTTCTTGTTTCAACACTCTCAAAGAAAAAAGAAGCTAAGATTCAGCAGGATATGTTTCTGGAAAATGTCCGCACGAACCGCGAATATGGATATTTCTTTAATCTTCTTTTTGATTATTCAAATGCAAAATACATCCGTCTTTATAAAAGTCAAAAGACTATTGAAAACAGAATGCAGAACATTGTAATCTTTCTGGAAAAACAATTTCACAGAATGTTTGTAGCAATAAGTAAAACTCAAATTCCAGTTTTATTTATTAATTGTTTACTTCAGATTGCAAGTTATCTTTATGCAGGTTTAAAAGCAATTTTCGGCTTTATATCAATTGGTAGTGCATTAAAATATATTAATGCTTATTCAAATCTTGTATCTGGCGTTTCAAATATTTTCTATTCGTATATTGATATAAGTATTAAGGCAGAATATCTTTCATATTTTTATGATTATATGGAGATTGAAAACAAACAGTATGAAGGAACTATCCCGACTGAAAAACGTGACGACAATGAGTTTGAAATTGAGTTCCGGGATGTTTCATTCAAATATCCGAACACAGAAAATTATGTGCTCCGTCATGTTAATCAGAAAATCAGGATTGGAACTAAAACTGCTGTTGTTGGTAAAAACGGGGCGGGCAAAACTACTTTTATAAAACTGCTCTGCCGCCTGTATGAACCGACTGAAGGGCAGATTCTTTTGAATGGAGTTGATATCCGCTATTACGATTACAAGGATTATGCAAGATTGTTCGGTGTAGTCTTCCAGGATTTTAATTTGTTCTCCTTCAGCATTGCAGAAAATGTTGCTGCCAGCAATGAGTATGATGATGAAAAAGTAATTGATTGTCTGAAAAGAGCCGGATTTGAAGAGAGACTTAAAAAGATGCCGGATGGTATCCGCACAAATATTTACCAGCAGGAAGACAATGGTGTTGAGATTTCTGGTGGCGAGGCTCAGAAGATTGCAATTGCTCGTGCTTTGTATAAAGATGCTCCGCTTGTAATTCTTGATGAACCTACAAGTGCCTTGGATCCGGTTTCTGAATATGAAATCTATCAGCACTTTGATTCAATGGTTCAGGATAAAACTTCGATTTACATCAGCCACCGAATGAGCAGCTGCCGTTTCTGTGATAACATTCTTGTTTTTGATGATGGACAGATTGTAGAAAAAGGTTCGCATGAAGAACTGCTGAAGGCTGGTGGGCTGTACAGTGAACTCTGGAATGCCCAGGCGCAATACTACGCTTAAATACGGCGTAGTGGCGCCTTAAAGCTCATTTTTCGAGGCGTTGCTGTTTTTTCAAACTGAACTGTATAAGTTCCGGCGGTCTCGTCAATTTCTAAGACGATGCCGCGGCCGAGAATTCCGTGTTCAACGGTATCTCCTTTTGCGAGGCCTGCGAGTTCGGATTTTTTTTGTAGTTTTGTTTCACTTTCCTGAACGTAAAGTTTTGTTTTTGCAATTAACTGCTGTGGAAGTTCTACTTCGTAATTTAGCAGCGGCCGGTCAATGTCAAAAATAAAGCGGGATGGATAGCGACTTCCGGAAACCTGAGAGAAGCCTTCTGCCTCGGTCAGGTATAAGAGCTTTTGTGCACGAGTTACTGCTACAAATGCAAGACGGCGTTCTTCTTCCATTGCATCGAGGGTATCGGTCTTTTTGCTTGGGAAGGTGTTTTCGTTGAGCCCCGCAATAAAAACAACCGGGAATTCAAGGCCTTTTGCAGTGTGCACGGTCATAAGGCGGATTGCGTTTTTCGTTGTTGCGATGTCGGCATTTGTATAAAGTGCAGCGTGTGCTAAATAATTTTCGAGAGTGCATTCTTCACCGCAGGAAGTTTCGTATTCGTAAATGGACTGTTTGAGTTCTGCAAGATTGTCGAGCCGCTCCTGACTACCTTCCGTTCGTAAGGCAAGTTCGTAACCGCTCTGATTCATGATATGACTGAATACTTCTGAAATCTGGCGGCCGTGGTAAGTTGCAGCAAAGTGTTCTATTAGGTCGATGTAATTTTGGGCAGTTGTATTTGCAAACAGCGGATCACTTACTAAAACTTTAAGTGCTTCATAAAGAGAACCGCCGTTTTGTTCAACATATTCTTTGAGTGCCTTAATACGTCTTTCTCCGACATTTCTTTTTGGCTGATTTACAGTTCGCAAAAATGAAAGGTCGTCTTTATAGGCTACCATTCGTAAGTATGAGAGCGCATCTTTAATTTCTGCGCGGTCAAAAAATGGCAGGCCAGAGTTTAAAGTGTAAGGAAGCTTTTCGCGCTGGAATACTTCTTCTATTGCACGGCTTATGTAATGGGCGCGGTAGAGTATTGAGATGTCACCTAAGTCGTAGCCAAGCGTGGTAAGTTCGCGGATTTTTTTATAAATATACTCAGCTTCGTCTTCTGCTGACGCGGCGTGGTAGTAAGTTGGAAGAGAAACATTTTCCGGGGTCTTAGGGGCGGAGCCCTTAGGAGAAGGGGTAGCGGAAAACGCGTCAGCGGTTGGAGCGAGGGGAAGGCTTTCCCCTTTTACTAAATTCTTTTTAATTCTTCCCTTATTCTTTCCAATCAGGCTGTTAGCGGCGGCTAATATTTCGGATGTACTTCTGTAGTTTCTGTTCATCATGATTGTGCGAACGCCGGGGAACTTTTTGTCAAACTCAAGCAGGTAACGGATATCTGCACCACGCCAAGTATAAATTGTCTGGTCGGGATCGCCAACTACAAAGAGATTATTATGATAAGGACACAGGGCTTTCATCATTTCATACTGAATCATGTCTATGTCCTGGAACTCGTCTATCATTATGTACTCGAGGCGTTCCTGCCATTTCTGGCGGATTGCTTCATTTGTCTGGAAGATATAAAGCACGAATTTGAGAAGGTCATTGTAATCCAGACCAAAGCACTTTTTTTCCTGGTAGAGATAGCCGTAAAAAATTATGTCATCGGGTTTTGTTGCGGCGAGGTATTTCTGATGGATTTGTTCGAGCGACATTGTAATGAGGTCTTCGTAATAGTGCGGCTCTTTGAAAAGCTTTCGGATTTCTAGCATGTCGCGGGCATTCGAAAATGTCATTTGCCGCAGTGTAAGTCCACGCTCTTCATAAATTATCTGGAGCATTGCGTTGATGTCGGAATTGTCCAGAACGAGAAAACTTTTTGGATAGCTTACTGCATTTGAATCTTCCTGAAGAACGCTTACACAAAATCCGTGGAAGGTAGAAACGTAACCTGTGTCGTTGTCACCTGTGAGCTCGCGGATTCGTTTACGCATTTCTGCGGCTGCTTTATTTGTAAAGGTCACACACAAAATATGCGAAGGAAGAATTCCAATTTCATTTACGAGGTAGGCAAAACGGTAGGTGAGTGCGCGGGTTTTTCCACTTCCGGCTCCGGCTATTACGCGTACATAGCCTTCGGTTGTGGTAACTGCTTGGCGCTGTTCTTCGTTCAAATCTTCCAGATTCATAAAATAATTATAGGAGATTTATGGAAAATAGACTATAATAATAATATGAAACGTCGATGTAAAATTGGTTTATTTTGTTTTGTTTCAATTTTCTTGAATTTAGGAGTCAGCCTGCTTTTTTTTGATGTTCTTCATATTCCTTTATTTTTAGATACGATTTTTACTGTTGCAATCGTTTTTTATCTGGGACTTGTACCTGGTCTTATAGTTGGTGTTCTTTTTAATATTATTGATACTTTGTTTAATTATTTAGCTCGTGGAATTGTTTCTCCTACAAATATATTTTTTTCTTTATGCGGGGCTGCTATTGCTCTTGTAACCTGGGCTTTTGCACGTAAGAAAGATGAGTTCCAGATAAGTATTCCTGTTACAATTCTTTACCTTTTGCTTATTGCCTTGCTTTCTTCTTCGGCTTCAATTTTTATCGGTGGAATTATTGATTTTGTGCGTTTTTCTTATTTTGATATTCCTGATTCAATGGCTCCAATAAAGCAGTTTACGGAAAGTTTTGTATCACAGAGATTCAGCCTTTTCGCATCCTGTATTCTTGCTCAAATTCCTATTTCAATTACGGACCGTCTCATAACAACATTTGCGGGGTATGGAGTTTATAAATTATATGAAAAATTCTTAGGAGCACCAGAGAGATTATAATATGAATCCACAAGATGAAATTGAAAAACTTCAGGCTATAATCCATCAATATACCTCGTTCTTTATTATTTTTGATATCATATTTTTTATAACTATCATTCTGATTATTAGCTTTGCAATTCAGGTATTAAAATCCAGAAAAAAACTTAAAAATTCCAGCCGATACCTGCGTTTTACAATTAAAGGTCAGGAAGAAGAGCGGGCCAGAATTGCCCGCGAACTTCACGACACGGTTGCTTAGGATTTACGTTACTGCTGTTCCTTATCAGAAAAGATTCAGGATAAAGCTGATTCTGAACTTGGTACAACAATTTTACACCTTCTCGAAAAATCCCTATCTCAGGTAAGAAATATGAGTTATAACCTGGCACCTCCGGATGTAATTCGAAACGATTTAGCTGCCAATGTTATGAATCTTTCTCAGAATTTTAAGGAACATTCTGATATAGAATTCCGTCTTACAATGCCTGAAAAAATAGATACAAGCTTTTTGACAGAAGAGGATAATCTGAATATTTACAGAATTGTTCAGGAATCGCTTACTAATATTTTAAAGCATGCTCAGGCCAGCGAGGTAACAATTCTTTTACGCAATGCAAATGAAGGCGAAGCTGAAGGTCTCTATATTTTTATAAGTGATGATGGCAAGGGCTTTGATGTGGCAGAATACGATAAATCTCGTGGAACTGATGGAAGTCATCTTGGTCTTGTTGGTATGAAGGAAAGAGCGGAATTAATTGGTGCAAAAATTGAGATAGATTCTCATCCGGATGAAGGTACTCAAATTACGATTATTAAACAGAAAGTGTGAAAAAATCACAAATAATTGTGAGTTCTTACTGATTACAAATTATTTTAACTCTGTTAATATTATGCAAAGGTAATAAAATGAACGAAACAAAATTTTTTGTTGTTGAAGACCATTCGCTTACAAATCTTGGAATCAGACAGTATTTTAATGAACGCTCACACTTTGTCTGCTGCGGCTTTGCTTCTGAAAAAGATGAAGCTCTTAATAAATTAAAAGAGCTTGCAGATTCAAACGAACTTCCAGATGTGCTTATTCTTGACCTTAATTTAGGTGAGTGCAGTGGCCTTGAGATTCTTCAGGTTGTAAAGGAAAAATATCAATCTGTAAAAGTTGTTGTTTATTCAATGTATACAAACCCTGGTATTTTGAGTCTTGCACTCGATTATGGTGCGCTTGGCTTTGTTTCTAAAGACAGCATGGAAGGTGAATTGCTGCGCGCTGTAACTGATGTTGTAAACGGCGGAAGTTATGTTCAGCAGAGTCTTGTTACTTCTCTTTTTACATACAGAAATCTTCTGGACAGTCTTACTCGCCAGGAACAGAATATTTTCAAGAAAATTATTGAACGCAAAGATAATGAAAAAATTGCCGCAGAACTAAATCTTACATTGCGCAGTGTAGAAAATTACCTTTCGCGCATTTACGGTAAAACTGGTTGTCGCGGCCACGAAGAACTGATTAAGAAGTTCGGCTGATTTTTTTTGCAGTCTTCAGAAGAGTTTCTCTCTTATTCATTTCAGGATCCTCAAGAACGCAATCCAAAAGTTCATTTAAAATGCGGCCGAGTTCTTTTCCAGCTGGTATTCCTTCTGCCATAAGATCGCGGCCATTTACCGCAAGCGACTTAAGAGAAAGTGCTGTTTTCTTTTCCAGTTCTTTTTGTACACGCTCATCTAGCTCCTGCAAAAGTGCAAGGCTGGCACTGTAGCGGACATCTACTTTTTCGTTGTACAGTCCGTACATGTCGGCAATGCGCAGGTCGTAGAGATCTTCCAGGCACTCTGGCTTTACCCGAACAATAAAACGGCGTACTGCTGAATCGCTCCAGCTTTGTTCGTAATGGAACATGTGTTCTTTTACCAGGTGACAGACATTATGTACTGTTTCGTTAGGAAATCTCAGTCGTATAAGAATCTTTTCTGCAATTTTTTCACTGAAGGATTCGTGATTGTAAAAAGTAATTGTTTCAATTTCTTTTGTACTTCCGTCGTTTTTGTCGCCATCCAAAACTGTTTCTTTGATGATTTTTTTTGCGGCTGGTTTTCCAATATCGTGAAAAAGGGCTGCCAGGCGAACATTCAGCTTGCTTGCTGGAGCTCCGTCACAAGCATAAAAAAGATGGTCTAATACATCAAACTTGTGGAATGCTCTGTAATCTGACTGTATGCAGCCACGGCATACGCTGAATTCCGGTATAAAGAGTGCGAGAATACCTGTTTCTTCCATCATTTTTAAGCCGACAGAAGGAAGCGGGGCTTTCATAATTTTTTCAAACTCGTCTCTAAAGCGTTCAATTGAAATTGAAGTAACTTTTTTCTGGATTTCTTCCTTGAAGATTTCTGAATATGTATTATTTTCTATACTAAAGTTAAGTTTTGCAGCAAATCTTAAGGCACGCACAGGGCGTAATCCGTCTTCCATAAAGCGTTCGTGAGGGGCTCCTACAGTACGTATCAGTTTCTTTTTGATATCATCCTGTCCGCCATATGGGTCTACAATAACTCCATCTTCCAGTGAAGCTGCAATTGCGTTCATGGTAAAGTCACGACGGGCAAGGTCTTCTTCGATTGTGGCTGCGTAATTTACAGAATCCGGGTGGCGGCCGTCGGAATAGCCTGCTTCTGTGCGGAAGGTTGTAACTTCTATTTCTGTGCCTTTGTAGTGAACCGTAACGGTACCGTGTTCAATTCCAGTTGGTACAACAAACTTAAAAAGTTTTATTACGTCCTGAGGAGTGGCATTTGTTGCAACATCCCAGTCGTGAGCCGGAACCTTCATAATCATGTCGCGTACAGCGCCACCTACAAGGTAAGCCTTAAATCCTGCATTTGAAAATACCTTGCCAAAATCCTTCAGTAAGTCTGGGAGTTTCATTTTCTTAGTCATCATTTTATTCCTCCTGAAAGATAGCTTATGATATTCGAGGTTCCCGTGCAGAAAATGCAGAAAATTCCAGATGCAATCAGCATAATCAGATTTATAAGGTTTTTGATTTTGTGTTTTTCTGTAAAAAGTTTTATGGATGTTTCAACCATCAGCAGTATAGAAAAAAGGCTATTAAAAATTGCGGCAAACGAAAGTACTGAAAGAATCCATTGCTGGTTTTCGTCCTGAAATTCCTGATAATTTCCAATAATATAAAGCGCTATAAGAATAATACAGAAAACTGTAATGGCAAAATTCAGCGTCATGGAAAACTTATAGGTGAGGGTGTTTGATAATAATTTTTTAGAGTATTTAAAATCTATTTTGTTTGCCATGTATGTAACAAATCAATATAATATTGATAATTTGGGTAAAAGTCTATGAAGAAATTTCTGGCATGTGTTTTTATTCTCGCAATCTTTTCCGGGGTAATTTTTTACTTTGGCTGGACTCAATTCCGCGTTAAGTCCGATACAATTGGAATTGTAGTTTCTAAGACTAACGGAATTGATGATAAACCTGTTCAAAACGGAGAGTTTTCCTGGCACTGGCAGTTTTTGCTTCCTACAAATGCAACTCTTAAAACATTTCATATTAAACCGGTAGAGACTCTTAAAACCATAAGCGGGGCTTTGCCTTCAGGCGAAGCGTATGCAGCAATTTATGGTGCAGAAGGGCTTTTTAATTACAGCTTTACCTTTGATATTTCGCTTACAGTTTCGCCAGAGGCAGTTGTTGAGTTGATGAAGCTTAATAAGATAACTGATGATTCTGATCTTGGTGCGTATCTCGAAGGAGCTGCAGGAACCCTTGCTCAGCATGCCGCTAATTTTATTCTTACCAAGGCACAAGATAATCCTGATTTTCGTGCAGAATCTCTTCGCCGAGAAGAAATATTGCGAGGAATTCAGATTTACAAAGATTTCCCGGAAATTGATGTTTCTGTTTTTTCAATTCAGAATTCTAAACTTCCAGACTATAAAATGTATAAAAAAATTCAGAATATGCAGCCGGATGAACTGAGCGCTCATGATATGCAGCGTACACAGCCGGATCCTTTGCAGGAGGAAAATTAAAATGGCAAAAATCCTTACAGCCTTACGCGGAGCAGTTTGTGTAGAAAATACAGTAGAGAGCATTACCGAAAATGTCTGCCTTATGTGCCGCGAGCTTTTTACCCGCAATAATATTAAGGCAGAAGATATAGTTTCTCTTCAGTTTACAATTACAGATGACATTACAGTTTTGAATCCGGCAACAGCGCTTCGTAAAGGTGATGCTGGTCTTGATGTAACAAAGTTTCCTCTTTTTTGCAGTCAGGAAGCAAAAATTGACGGCGGAATGAAATTTGTTGTCCGCGCACTTTTAACAACTTATGTAGATTCACCTGATGGAAATATCCCGGAACGTAAGAATGTATACCTGAACGGTGCGGAGAAACTCCGTCCGGATTTAAAAAAATAATAGACAACTCTTGTTTTTAATAGGATAATAGATGCTGAAACATAGGGAGCGACACTGCGTAGCAGTGAAAAACAGTCCAGTGGACTGTTTTTAGCGAGTCTCCGAGCGGCTATGCCGCGAAGGTTCAGCATGCCCTCTTGTTTCAGGGTCTCAATTTGGGAAGGTTTATATGAAGATTTGGATTGTCAGTATGGAATGTGCCGGAATCGCAGAAGCCGGCGGCGTAAAAAACGTAACCTTTTCTTTGTGCAAGGAATTTTCAGACCTTAAGCACAAAACAACTCTTTTTATCCCGGTATATAAATGCACCTGTTTAGATTCACTTTTTGAATTTAATGAGGTAGAAACCGCTGCAGAAATTGAGCTTTGCGGTCGCCGTGAAAAAGTCACTTATACAACAGCAAAAAGCACTTCAAACTTTGATGTAGTTCTTATCAATCATCCTTTGTTTGCAGAAAAAGAAGCAATTTATACCTATACTGAAAATGAAGAAAAAATAAATCCATCTCATAAAAAAGGCACCGGTCATTTAGATGCTCTTTATCTGGATGTGCTTTTCCAGAAAGCTGTCTGTGCTTACGGTTCCTTGATTTCACGTTCAGACATTCCGGAAATCTTACATTGTCAGGATGCATCTACTGCCATGCTTCCGGCATTTATTGCTAATTCAAAAGCCTTCAAAAAGACTAATTCTGTAGTTACAATTCATAACGCAGGTCCATTCTATCATCACAGCTTTACAAGTATTGGTGAGGCTGCATGGTATACAGGACTTTCTACACCTTTACTCGAAAAGTCTATGAACGGACGCGCTGTTGAGCCGTTCCTTGTAGCATCAGTTTCAGGAGCATACCTTACTACAGTTTCAGAAAATTATGCAAAAGAACTGTTAAATCCTGCAAATGTAGAAGAAACAGAAGGTCTTGCTCCAATTTTTGCAGCACGCAATATCGAAATCAAAGGTATTACAAATGGTTTTGATTTTGACCGCTATAATCCGGTATCAAAAGATGCTTCAAAGTTGCCATTTGAATTTGAACCAGAAAAAAATGATCTGGATGGAAAACTCAAATGCCGCAAGTTCTTTGTTCAGAACATCGTAAATACAGATAACTTTAAAGCCGGCGGAATTAAAAAGTACGGCAAGCTTGACTGTTCAACAGAGTATACAAAAGAAATCTACATTGCATATCACGGACGCATTACAACTCAAAAGGGTATTTCAATTCTTACAGCTGCAGTTCCTGCTATTCTTGAAAATTTCCCTGATGTAAGATTTATTTTTGCAGGGCAGGGGGAACCTCGTCTCGAAATTGATATTGTTCGTCTTACAGAAAAATATCCAGGCCGCGTTACCTTTATGAACGGATATAATCAGACAGTTGTACGTCTTGCAACTGCAGTAAGCGATTTTATTGTTCTTCCAAGCTTCTTTGAACCTTGCGGACTCGAAGATTTTATTGCACAGGTTTACGGAACAGTTCCAATTGCTCACAGAACCGGTGGCTTAAACAAGATTGAAGATGGTCGTACCGGATTCCTTTATGAAAGCAATACAGCCGGAGTTCTCACAGCAAAACTTACAGAAGCAATCATGCTCAAGATGCTTCGTCCAAGCCAGATTGCCCGTATGGTAAAGAGTGGTGCATACAGTGTGCATCACGAGTACCTTTGGAAGAATGTCATTCAGAAAAAATATCTGCCATTTTTTAAAGAAATTTTAAAAAATAATAAAGATTGATATTGACACTTTTTTAATAAATCTATAATATAAGACTCACGTTCGACACAACAACGAACGTAACAAACCAAATAAATCTGCTGCCTTAGCTCAGCTGGTAGAGCACGTGATTTGTAATCTCGGGGTCGTGGGTCCAAATCCTACAGGCAGCTTAAATGGGGAGTTCGCATAGCGGCAATTGCAAGGGACTGTAAATCCCTCGACTAACGTCTCCAGAGGTTCGAGTCCTCTACTCCCCAGTCGTTCCAAGAGTTAGATTCCTAACTCTTTTTTTATTTAACCAGCCTTTAGCATCCAAATTTTTTCTTATTTTTACTCATAATCTTTTGACAAAAATGCGCTAATGGGGTAAATTTATAAAGATATTTTTTATTACAAAAATATAGAGGGGGAAAAGTGACAATCAATTTCTGGGGTGTAAGAGGTTCTGTTCCTACACCGTTATCACCGCAACAGGTTCAATCAAAAATTATGGCAGCTATTCAGCGGGCAAAACCTTCTGACCTGGAAAATGCGGAAACCAGAGCAAAATTTGTTGCTTCACTTCCATCATGGATCTTCGGAACTGCAGGCGGAAATACAGCCTGTGTCGAGCTTGTAAATAACGATACACATATAATTCTTGACGGCGGAACAGGTCTTCGTGCCATGGGTAAAGCCCGAAAATGCCCGGATAAATATCACGTATTTTTATCTCATTTTCACTGGGATCATATTCAGGGCTTTCCTTTTTTTGATCATGCCTATAATCCTAATTGTCGTTTTGAATTTTATACACATTTTGACCATGCAGAAGATTATTTCTGGGATCAGGTAAGAGAACCATATAGTCCACCTTCTGTAGGAAAAACACTGGCAAGAAATATCGGCTTTAATCGTATTTATGTTGACGAAGAGTTTGAACTCGACGGCATAAAAGTTAATTCACATAAAATGCGACATCCGGGAGATGCATTTGCTTTTTCTTTTGAATATGACGGAAAGAAATTTGTTTATGCGACTGACGTTGAATTAAAGTCTACAGACTATCAGAATTCAACTGATGGCGAAGGTGTTTTCCGGAATGCAGATGTAATCGTAATTGATTCGCAATACACTGTAGAAGAAGTTTACCGCAAGGAAAATTGGGGACATTCTTCTTTCTGTTATGCAATTGATTTTGCAGTTTACTGGGGAATCAAAAAGGTTTATCTATTCCATCATGAACCTGCTTATGATGACAAAAAACTGAATTCAATACTTGAAGCAGCCCGCTGGTATGCTCAGTATATAAATCATTCTGATATTGAAGTTTATCTGGCTAAGGAATCACAAGAGATAGTCTTATGATAGTCGATAATGAAGATATAACCATTCTGGATTATTCGTTTTCTAAAAAAGAGGTTTTTGTGCTTGCAAAATATCTCAGACAAAAACAGGAAGAATTACCGGAAGGACTTGAATTATTTTATAAAACACTCGAAGATTCCATTTACAATTGCATGTCTCTCGAAGAGGTTAAAAGATTTTACTCATGAAAAAAAAATTAATTGGTTTTATTGCTTTTATTGTTTTGCTTGCAGTCCTTGCTATAGCAGTTTTTGTATTCATCAAAAACATAAAAGCTCCTGTAAGTTCTACAAAAGAAGAATCTGTTCGCATTGAAATTCCCAGTGGAATGTCAGTTTCTGGTGCAGCTTCTCTTTTAAAAGAAAAAGGACTTATTCGCAATGCAAAACTTTTTTATTATGTTGCGCGTTATCCTTCGTTAAAGAAGGTTCTTTTCAGAGGTTCTGATGAAGAAGCCTTTGTGCTTAGAAGCGGCATTTATTATATCAGTCCGTCTATGAACATTGTTCAGATTCTGAGCATTCTTGCTTCCGGACAACAGGAATATATTAAGGTTTCTTTGCCAGAAGGTCTTACAATTTCTAAAATTGCAGCTGAACTTGAAGTAAATCGAATCTGCTCAGCACAGGATTTTATTTCTGTTTGTAAGAGTACAGATTTTGCTGAAAAAAATGGCATTGCAGGTGAATCTTGCGAAGGTTTTCTTTTCCCGGATACATATTTTCTGACTGTTGGAATGACAGCCGAATCTGTTGCAAAAATCATGATAGAAAACTTTTATGCAAAAATTCAGGAGATTCCGACTTTAGCAGCTATGAATTCAGCTGATTTGTATCAGGCTGTAATTCTTGCTTCAATTGTTGAACGCGAATATCGTATTGAATCTGAAGCTCCTCTTATTGCAAGTGTTTTCAAAAATCGTCTCCGCAGAAATATAGGCCTTTATTCTTGTGCTACTGTTGAATATATTCTCACAGAAATTGAAGGTCGTCCTCATCCGGAGCGAATCCTTATTGAAGATACAAAAATCGACAATCCATATAACACATATAAGTGGGCAGGTCTTCCTCCAGGACCAATTTCAAATCCTGGTCTGGTAGCACTTAAGGCTTCAGCCGACACTCCAAAAACAAATTATTACTTTTTCCAGATTGTAGATCCTGCAGTTGGAAAACATATTTTTACAACTAATTTTGATGAGCATGTTCAGAGCCACAATCTCTATACTAAATCAAACAAAAAATAGGGCAGGTAAAAGTGGCTGGCGGTTTTATTTTAAATGAAACAATTGAAGCAATTCTCAATACAACAGATATTGTTGCAACTGTAGGTGAGTATACAAAACTCGAACGACGCGGTGCAAACGACTGGTGGGGCTGCTGTCCCTTTCATGGAGAAAAAACAGCCTCGTTTCATGTTGATGCCGACAAAAAGTTTTATCACTGCTTTGGCTGTCATAAGGGCGGCAATGTTGTAAATTTTATTATGGAGATGGAAAAACTTTCCTATCCGGATACTTTAGAAGCACTTGCGAAAAAAGCTGGTATCCAGATTAAATATCAGGATGGTTATAAACCAGATCCAAATAAACAGAAAACTAACGAAGCCGAACAATATATTGAACTTTACGAACGTACCGCCTCTATGTTCCATTATTTTTTGATGGAAACTCCTCAGGGGCAGAAAGCGCTTGAGTACGTAAGTAAACGCGGACTCACAAAAGAAACAATCGAAAAGTTTAAGCTTGGTTATGCGCCTGCTGACCGCAGATGGCTTTTTCAGTTTTTAAGAAGTAAAAATTTTTCTGCTGAATTTCTTGCAAAGTCAGGGCTTTTCAGTCAGAAATATCCGGAATATTCATTTTTCTCAGACCGTCTGATGTTCCCGATTTTTAATCGCAGAGGGCAGGTTGTTGCTTTCGGCGGCCGTGTAATTCCTCCCGCAGATGAATCTCAGAGAAAGTATCTTAATTCCGGTGACCTTCCTCAGTTCAAAAAACGCGAAACTTTATTTGGTTTTAGTTTTGCAAAGAACTCTATCCGCGAAAAAAAGTCGATTATCTTCTGCGAAGGAAATATGGATGTAATTGCATATCATCAGTGCGGGCTTGATTACGCAGTTGCTACCCTTGGAACGGCCCTTACAGAAGAGCATATAAAAATGATTTCCGGCTTTGTTGCGGGTGGTACTGTTTATCTTTCCTTTGATTCGGATGGCGCGGGCATGCAGGCTACGTGGAAGGCGATAAAGCTTTGCCGCGAACACGATCTTACAGTAAAAATCATCAGATTAAAAGGCGGAAAAGACCCTGCAGAAATTATGCTTAAATTCGGTGCGGATAACTTGACTGCTCAGGTTAAAAACGCTATATTAGATAGTGATTATTTGATATTTAGACTAGGTGAAAAATACCCTACGGACACTCCTGAGGGTAAAACAAAGGCTGCACTGGAATATTTCCAGTATGTAGATGCACTTCAGTCTGACATTCAAAAAGAATCATGCTTGGAACAGTTGAGCCAGGCATTCAATCTTAAACCGGAGGCTGTAAAAAGGGATTTTAATAATCGTAGTCAGGCCCGCGAACGCGCGAATATCCGGCAAAATAATAATCAAACAGAACAAGGAACACAAGTTAAGCTCGATGCTGAATTGAGAGGGTTAATTGCTGTTACCGCCGATTTGAACCAATTCGAGGTTCTGCGCACTAAGCTCACCGAACAAGATTTTACTAATCCGGCAGCCAGAAAGTTATATAAGGTACTGGAAGAATGCTTTGTTGAGAAAATCTTTACTATAAGGGATATCCTTAGTCGTTGTGATGATGAAAATCTGATTCAGCTTATAACTGAATCTATTTCGTCTGGTGTCTATCAGAGTGAAAAAGTAAGTGTCATAGTCCAAGACACGGTAAATCTAGTAAAAAGAAACAAACTTGATGCCCAGCGTAATAAATTATTGCAGCGAATCCGAGAATATACTGTAGTAACCCAAGATGATCAGAATCAATTAAATGCACTTCTGGCCGAAAAACTGGAACTTGATAAGCAGGTACAATGCTTAGGGAAAAAGTAGTGAATACTTCTATGGACGAAAAAAGCAGCGAAGCTCTGGTAATGAGCAACCCTGCAATAGCTAAACTGGTTGAGTTTGCAAAATCAAAACGGTTCATTACATGGGATGATGTAATTGAATATCTCGGACAGGAATTTGTTAATTCAGACGAATTGATGGAACCTGTTCTCAAGCAACTGAAAGATATTAACAGAGAACCTGTTGAAACAGACATTGTCGGTGTAGATGATGTGCCGGAAGATGAACTGGTAGACGACGAAGATGATGACGGAATCATGCTTGATGATGAGGATGATGACGTTGGTGGCGATGATGAAACTGCCGAAATCGAACAGGCAGAAAAGAAGCTCGCTGCATCAAAAAATCGTCTTGTTAATTCAGATAAAGATTCCAGCGTAGATGACCCGATTCGTCTTTACCTTCGCGAAATTGGTAAGGAAAATCTTCTTACTGCTGAGCAGGAAGTTGAACTTTCTAAGACAATGGAGCAGGGTAACAATATTATTAAAGATGTAATCAAAAGCTCTGGAATTATGATTCCGGAATTTTTCGCAATTGCACAGAAGGCTTTTACCCGCATAGATATCCACGAGCCTGGAAAAACACGTAAAGAAATCAATGAAGAAATGGCAGATAAACGCCGTCTCAAGAGCTTCTATGGTGAACACATTAAACCTGTTCTCCCAGAAATGAAGCAGTACATGGCTCTTAAGAAGCAGCTTTTTGAAGCTGAGCAGTCTAGTGCAATTTTTGATAATCCACAGCTTGTTGAACTCCGTAAGAAAATTATTCCAGAACTCCAGAAAGTTGACATTCAGACTGAAGAACTTGAAAAGTTCACTCAGAAATATCGTGACGCTACAATAAAGATTGAAGATTATCATCAGAAGCAGGAAAAGAAGATGAAGGAACTGCGTATTTCGAATCCTTCAGAACTTCGTAGTCTTGGACGCAAAATTTCAATCCGTTCACAGGCAACAAAGCTTGAACAGGAATTGAATATGAGTGCTGATGAAATCCGCGAGATTTACACTCAGATTCAGAAAATCGAACGAAAGCTTCATAAGCTCGAGTTTGAATTCGAAAATGACGTTGAGCAGATTCTCAAAATGGCTAAAGACATTGAATACGGCCGTTTAATGATGGAAAAGGCAAAGAACCGCCTTATCAACGCTAACCTTCGTCTTGTAGTTTCTATCGCTAAGAAATATACAAACCGTGGTCTTCACTTCTTTGACCTTGTTCAGGAAGGAAACATTGGTTTGATTAAAGCCGTAGAAAAGTTTGAATACCGCAAGGGATTTAAGTTTTCTACATATGCTACCTGGTGGATTCGCCAGGCAATTACACGTTCAATTTCTGATCAGGCACGTACAATCCGTGTTCCTGTTCATATGATTGAACAGATTAATAAGGTTGTTCGCGAAAGCCGTCAGCTTATGCAGAAGCTTGGTCGTGAACCAACAGATGACGAGATTGCACAGCAGCTGGGCTGGCCATTGGCACGTGTAAAGCAGGTTAAGAATGTTGCCCGCGAGCCAATTTCTCTTGAAACTCCAATCGGTGAAGAGGAAGACTCAATCTTGGGAGACTTCATCGAAGACAAGGAAGTAGAGAATCCAGCAACACAGACTGCATTTACTTTGCTTCAGGAACAGTTGCGTACTGTTTTGAACACCTTGCCACCACGTGAGCAGGAAGTTCTTAAGATGCGCTTTGGTCTCGAAGACGGTTATTCACTTACATTGGAAGAGGTTGGTCTTTACTTCGATGTAACACGTGAACGTATCCGTCAGATTGAAGCAAAGGCTTTGAGAAGACTTCGTCACCCACGCCGCGCTAACGGTCTGCGTGATTATATTGAAACATAATAAAATTTGTTATATTATAACTAGATATTTTTTATTGAGGAACCATAATGGTAACAACAGAAGTTTTTGAGAATCTTAAATCTTTGCAGGAGATTCTCGTACAGAAATACGAGCTGGAAGGAAAGAAGAGCGATGCTCCAAAACAGCTCAGCAATCAGGAAGATCTGCTTGCTAAAACTCAGAAAGAATTTATTGAGCAGAAATCTAATTATGATGCAACTCAGGAAAAAGTAACACAGCTTAAGGCTCAGCTCGAAGAAGCAGTTAAGTCTCGTGAAGAAGGCGAAAAAGGTGTTGCTAACTCTACAACACACCGTGAATACGAAGCCCTCGAAAAACAGATTACAGAGGCAAAACTTCTTGAGGAGCAGGTTCGTAAAGATCTTCAGCACGAAGAAAAAGACCTTGCAGAACTCAACGAAAGACTTAAGAACTCTGAAGAACTTATCAAATTCCAGGAAAGCGAACTTAATTCAAGCCGCGATTCTTTGAACAAGGAACTTACTTCTTATGACGAAAAGCTTGCTAAGCTCAAGGTTGAAGAAGACAAAGTTACAAAGAATATCAATATGATTTATTCAGCTGAAGAGAATGCTGAACTTAAGGCACAGGAAATCCTCTTTAAGTTCCAGAGAATCATTCAGCGCAATTCAGAAGGTATTGTATCTGTTCGTAACGGTGTATGTTCAGGTTGTCATATGATTCTTCCTGCAAACTTTGCAAACGAAGTTCGCGAAGGTGAAGATATCAACTTCTGTCCATACTGCAGCCGTATCCTTTATTACGAAGAAGTAAGCGAAGATCAGCAGGAAGACTACTTTGACATGGGTGTTGCAGGTAGCCTTGCAGGTCTTGATGATGACTTCGACGATGAAGATGCTGAAGACAGAGATGACGAAGACGAAGAAATCAAGTCAGAATTCGACGATGAAGACGAAATCGACGAGGAAGATGCAGAAGATGCTGATGACGAAGACGATGAAGATTCAGACGACGAAGATGATGATGATAACGAGGATGAAGAGTAATTCATCTCAATTAATTTGTTTTTTAATAACAGATGGAATATAACCGTGCTTCTGCCTTCTAATGATAGAGGACAGGAGTGAGAGAAAGTCCGGGCTCCTTCGGAAAGAATGCCGGGTAATAACCGGGCACAAACTGGCAGCTATAGTTCTACTTTTTGTAGTTCTGTATAGCCCAGTGAGTGACAGATAGTGCAACAGAAATTGTACCGCCTGATTTTGCGCTTACGTACGATCAGGTAAGGGTGAAAAGGCAGTGTAAGAGACTACCGGTCGTTCGGTAACGGGCGGCGCTTGTAAACCTCATTCGGAGCAAGGTTAAGCAGCAGTTATGTTATTCCGAGCAATACTGCGGGTAAATCGCTGGAGCTGAATGGTAACATTCAGTGCGGATAGATGGTTATGCCTGCTTTTTTGTTTTTACAGAAAAGTGGAGAACAGAACCCGGCTTACCGTTCCATCTGTATTTTTTTTATAAAAAAGTATTGTAAAAGTGGTGGGGAAGTGAAAGCGAATTACAATATTGAGAACAGCAGTTACGCAAAAAAGAAAAGTCACTTGCTGCGCAACACAATACGCGTAGTACTGATTGCTGTTACTTTATGCGCCATTATTTTAGCCACCTTATACGGAATCAAAAAATATCAGTCTGGTAGAATCTCAATCAAAACAATTAAAGAAGCCTGGGCCGAATATGATTATCAGAAAGTCTACGAGCTCTCAAAGGCCTTCCTTCAGAATGATACCTATAATAACACAGCACTTACATATTACAGTTATGCCTGCTTTTTCCTTGCTCAATCACAGACAGATACACAGCAGGCACAGTCTTATCTTGATGACTGTATAAATAATATTCGAATTGCCCTTTATGAGGCAGATAAATCTCTTATACCACAGCTCCAGTATATGCTGGGGCGTGCCTATTTTTATAAGAACACAATTACAACTCATTACTATGCTGATTTAGCTGTAAAATATCTGTTGCTTGCAAAAGAAAACGGATATGAGGCAGATGATATAGCTGAATATCTTGGCCTTAGTTATGCTTCTCTTGGAATGACAATGGAAAGCATTGCGGCCTTTACAGAGGCTCTTCTTGTACGAGAGTCAGATACACTGCTTCTGGCAATTGCCGAACAGTATTATAAGGCAAAAGAACTTAATGCTGCAGAACAATATCTATTCAGAATCGTTAAAAATAGCGATAATGAAGATATAATAATAAAAAGTGAAAATCTTCTTGGAACTATTTATATAGATAAAGAAGATTATGATGCCGCACAGGCGGAATTTGATAATGTTTTGAAAAAAAACGAAAATTCTGCTGACGCACATTATGGAATTGGTGTAATATATGAGAAGCAGGGTAATATTGTGAAAGCCCGTTCTGAGTGGCGTAAAGCCCTTAAGATTCAGGTAAATCACCCTGGAGCCCTGCAGAAAATGTCAGAAAATTAATTAGTAAAAAAGGAACCGGGAGGAAATAGATGGGTTTTTTTGATAGTTTTTCAACAGATATTGGTATTGATTTAGGAACCTGTAATACTTTGATTTATGTACGTGACAAAGGAATCGTAATTGACGAACCTTCTGTTATTGCTGTTGAAAAGGGTACAAAAAGAATTGTTGCCGTAGGTGCAGAAGCTAAGCGAATGCTTGATAAAACTCCTGGAAACATTATGGCTATCCGTCCACTTGCTGACGGTGTAATTGCAGATATCGATTCTACAGAAAAGATGATTAAATACTTCATCTCTAAAATTATTCCAAGACATCAGTTGTTCAAATCTGTTCGTATGAAGATTGGTATTCCTTCTTGTGTAACTGATGTAGAACGCCGTGCAGTAATTGAAGCTGCAATGAAGGCTGGTGCTAAGGAAGTTGAAGTAATCGAAGAAAGCCGTGCCGCTGCAATTGGTGCAGATATTCCTATTTTCGAGCCAGCAGGACACATGATCTGTGATATCGGTGGTGGTACAGCAGAAATCTCTGTAATCTCACTCGGTGGTATGGTTGTTACTCACTCAATCCGCGTTGGTGGAGACAAGTTCGATGAAGCAATCGTAAAGCACGTAAAGAGTGTTCATAACCTGATTATTGGTCAGCCAGCTGCTGAACGTCTTAAGATTCAGATTGGTAATGCCGCTCCTGAAAAGACAATTGAAAAGATGGAGCTTAAGGGAACTGATGCTATTACAGGACTTCCACGCCGCCTCGAAATTGACAGCGTAGAAGTTCGTGAAGCCCTCAAAGAGCCAGTAACAAAAATCGTTGAAGAGATTAAGTCTGTACTTTCAGAAACTCCTCCTGAGCTTGCTTCAGATATTATTGAACGCGGTATCGTTATGACTGGTGGTGGTTCAATGCTCCGCGAGCTTCCAAAGCTTGTTTCAAAGGAAACTGGTGTACCTGTTATTCTCGTAGAAAAGCCTCTTGAATGTGTTGCCCTTGGTGCTGGAAAAGCATTCGGCCTGTTCAAGGATATGTATTCTGAACGCACAATTTACGACAGTCTGAACGACTAATTTAAGCTTTCTCCGGGTGGGTACTTATGCGAAAGCCAAATTTTTCTTTCAGAATTAAATTTGCGGAATTCCTTCTCGTTATTTACATTCTCGCTGGTGGACTAATGCTTGCTTTCAGTTCCGGTGGGTTTGTATTGAATTTTAAACAGATTGGGTTTTCTGTATTTTCATCCCTCGACAAGGGCGTTCACTTTGTTACAGATGGCATTGTAAATACCTTTAATGCAGTAGGTGAACTTAGAAAACTCAAAAAAGATTATAACGACCTTGTAATCAAACTGGAAAACTACGAAGAAATGCAGCGCTCTAATGCAGATATCCGTAAGGAAAATGCACGTCTTAAAGAGCAGCTTGATTTTGCCGTATCACTTGATGAAAAAAATATTCCGGCTCAGATTATCGCCCGCGACCTAGACAATGCCTTTACTTACCTTACAATCGACAAAGGAAGTGTAAACGGCATCAGAAAGAATATGCCGGTAATTGCTTTCCAGAATGGTAACCAGGGCCTTGTTGGTAAGGTTGTACAGGTTGGAACATTTACCAGCCAGATTATGCCGATTTACAATATCAATAATATTGTTTCTGCCCGCATTCAAAATTCCCGCGACCTTGGTCTTGTAAATGGACTTGGAAGTCAAGATCAGCCATTGCTCATGCAGTATATTCGAAAATCAGTTGTAGACGAATTGAGCTATGGCGATATTGTGGTTACTTCCGGCGAAAACGATAATTACATGCGCGATATTGCAATCGGTACAATTTCAAAAATTACAACACTTGATTATAACTCTTCGCTTAATATAGAGCTTATTCCGATTATAGATTTTGCAAGACTTGAAAATGTAGTTGTTGTAAATCAAAAAGAACTCAATGACAGAAAGGCAGATTAAGGGGAGAATAGAATGACAAAATCAATTTTAGTAAGCACTTTTATTCTTTTGTGTGCAGTAATCATCGAATCTTCTATCCTTTCGAATATATCTTTTATTTATATTGTTCCAGATCTTGTTTTAATCTGTTCAATCTATTTTTCACTATTAAATGGAAAAGTTGTAGGTGAAACTACAGGTTTTATTTCCGGAATTCTTCTGGATTTTATTACTGGAATTCCATTTGGTTTTAACTGTTTATTCCGCACAATAATCGGCTATGTATATGGCTTTTTCGCAAAGAATGTAATTATTTCAGGATTCATTCTTCCAATGCTTTGCGTGGGAATCGGAACCATTGCTAAAACATTGATGGTTGAATTACTTGGACTTTTGTTTCCTAACGTACACATTTATATTCCAGGCATCATATCATACGATTTCCTTTTTGAGTTTATTGAGAATGTTTTGCTTTCTCCATTCATTTTTAAGTTTTTAGGTTTCTTCAGAAAATCACTTGCAATTAAGTCTATAAAGGATGCAATCGATAATGATTAATTCAGAAGACAGGCTTACAAAAGGTGCGAAAATCTTCATTCTTCTCATAATACTTGTGGTTTTCTTTATTCTGTATGCCTATCGTCTGTTTTCTATGCAGATTGTACAGGGGGAACATTATCGTTCTCAGTCTCAGCGTATTTCGAGCCAGATTACTGTAATTTCTGCTCAGCGTGGCGAGATTTTTGACCGCAACGCTCTTCTTCCGATTGTAATCAATACTGACTCTTTTGCGGTTGAAGTTACTCCGGGTGAAATTCCTAAGGATCGCTACGATACAGTTACACTCAAGCTTGCTCATTATCTTGGAATCAATAAATCAGATATAGATAAAAAGATTCCTAAAAATATGCGCCGTTCTTATTCTACCTTCCAGGTAAAATCGAATGTGCCGTTTACAGTTATTTCTAATATTGCAGAAAACAAAATTGATTTGCCGGGCGTTTCCTGGGTTTCTAAACCAACCCGTAACTATCAGCATACAGGATCTATGTCTCATATTGTTGGATACGTTGGTGATATTAACCAGGACGAAATGACGGTTCTCTATAATCAGGGATACAAAAAAACAAGTATCGTTGGTAAAACCGGAATTGAAAAACAGTATGATTCTCTTCTTCAGGGTAAAGAAGGCCGCGAAATGTCTACTGTAGATGTTCATGGCCGAATTATTTCTGATACTCCTATTGTTGAACCTCCTGAAATGGGAAAGAGCCTTGTACTTACAATAGACAGCGATATTCAAAAGCTTGTTGAAGAAGCACTTGGAAATCGCGTTGGTGCTTCTGTAGTTTTAAAGCCTGCAACTGGTGAAGTGCTGGCAATGGTTTCTTATCCTTATTATGATTCAAATATTTTCAGCTCAGATGATGCTGGTAAAGAATACGCAAAACTTGTAAATGATTCAACAAAACCTCTTTTGAATCGAGCAGTTCAGGTATCTTATCCTCCGGCTTCTACTTTCAAAATTATTATGTCTGCGGCTATGCTTCAGGAAAATGCTTTTCCTGCAAGTAAGGCAATTGAGTGTAAAGGTGTAATGATATATGGTGGACGCCGTTTCCACTGTCACGTTCATGAACCTGGTCATGGCTGGCTTGATTTGAAAAATGCTATGGCTCAGTCTTGTGACGTTTATTATTGGACTGTTGGTCGTGACTATCTTGGTATTGAAAAAATTGCTTCTTATGCCCGCGAGTTTGGTTTTGGTAAGAGTTCTCAGATTGATTTACCAAGTCAGGTTGCCGGTCTTGTTCCAACTGCAGAATGGAAGGAAAAGAAGTATCACGAAAAATGGCTTGGTGGAGATACAATGTCCTGCTCAATCGGCCAGGGCTATATGGAAGCAACTCCGCTGCAGCTTGCAAACATGGTTGCAATGGTTTCTAACGAAGGCGTTATTTATAAGCCTCATCTTTTGAAGGAAGTTCGAGACCCTGTAACCGGCGAAGTTATTGAAGAAGTAAAACGTCAGGTTCTTACTGAATCTACAATCGATAAAGAAGTCTGGAAACAGATTCAGGATGCAATGCGCTATACAGTTACAGACGGTACACCGCAATATCCAATGCATAATAAGATTGTTCAGATTGCCTGTAAAACTGGTACTGCCGAAGTTGAACCATACAGCAGCAGAAAAGAAAATCAGAGCTGGCATTCATGGCTTGTTGCCTATGCTCCATATGATGCACCACCTGAAGACCGCGTATGTGTAGCAACAATTGTAGAAGCCTGCAATACCTGGGAATGGTGGGCACCTTACGCTACAAATATTATTATTCAGGGAATATTTGCTCATCAGACTTGTGCAGAAGCAACAAAAGAGCTTGGCTTTGAATATCTTAATAAGAGCCGTGGAAGACAGGAATAGGAGAGGGGAGAATGAAAAATAAGTTTTTTGCAATGTTCGATTATCTTCTGATTCTTGTTGTTCTTACCCTTGTTGCTCTTGGTATAATGTTCATCTATTCTTCGAGTATAAACTCAGAAGGTGTTCGAGTTACAAACGAATATATAAAACAGATTATCTGGGCTTCAATTGGATTTGTAATCATGATTTTTATGACAGCTTATGATTACAGACGATTTGAATCTCTTTCGATTTATGCCTTTATAGGACTTCTTATACTTTTAGTTTATACACGACTTTTTGGCCGTTATGTAAATGGAGCAAAGAGCTGGATTGGTATAGGTGAGTTTGGAATTCAGCCTTCAGAATTTGGAAAAGTTTTTTACATTCTGTATCTTGCTCGAGTGCTTGATGACACTGCAAATGGAAATCAGCTTAGACGCTTTTTCCTTGCAACTGGTGTATTGCTTCTTCCAATGGGCTTGATTCTTCTTCAGCCGGATTTAGGAACTGCGAGTGTATATCTGCCTATTTACTTTGTAATGTGCTTTATTGCAGGCGTTCCATTGCGATACATTGGTTATGTCTTACTGTTCGGTGTATTTACAATCTTTTTTGCGATTCTTCCTGTATGGAACTCAGAAATTGCTGCAACTCCACTGGCTGTAATTTCAATCTTAACTAATATGCGTCTGCGAATGATTTTGATATTCGCCTTTTTGATTATTACGCTTTTGGGTTATGTAATCCGTCGTTATTTGCATGGCCCACGCTATATTCACTGGATTATTTATTTTACATCCATTGTTGTTCTTGCACTTGTTTTCTCACTTGTTCTTGGTAAGGTTCTTAAGGAATATCAGATAAAACGTCTTATTATCTTTATGAATCCAAATAAGGATCCGCTGGGAGCCGGCTGGAATATCATTCAGTCTAAGGTTGCAATTGGTGCTGGTGGTGTTGTCGGACAGGGATATTTGATGGGAACTCAGAGCCATTACCGCTTTTTGCCTCAGCAGAGTACAGACTTTATTTTCAGTATTTTATCTGAAGAGTTTGGCTTCCTTGGTGGTATGCTTGTTTATTCTCTGTATTTTATAATTCTTTTGAAAATACTTTATATTATTCGAAAATGTGTAAACCGTTATGGTTCATATATATGTTCTGGAATTCTTGGAATGTTCTCGTTCCACTTCTTTATTAATGTTGGAATGGTTATGGGAATAATGCCTATTACAGGTATTCCTTTATTGTTCCTGTCTTACGGTGGTTCATCACTACTTACAGCTATGACCTGTATAGGGCTTATAATGAATGTAAATTACAGAAAAGCAGAGTTAAAATAAAAAAGATACCCCGGTCAAGCCGGGGTATGACAAGTTTTTAGTTTGCTGCGTCAATTACTGCATAGAATGCTGGCTTTGGAATGTAAGTCCATTTTTTAGCATCCGGCTTTACAAAAAGGAGCGGATACTGAGTACAGTTACCAAGCCACTTCTTCTGATATTCCATGTTGAGCCATGTGGCTTCATCATTAAGTCCCCAGATTGTAACACTCTCAATTCCGTGCTTTGAATCTGTCTTTCGGTTTTTGATGTAAACCTGGAAGTATGCTTTGTATGCATCAGCAAGACTATTGAACTGTTTACCGCTTACGCCTACAGAATCCTTATCTTTGTTGTAGTTATTCCAGGTACCAATATCAAGCTCAGTAATATGAACATCAAGACCTTTTGCAATAAAGTCTGTAATTTCTTTTTCTACTGCAGCAGCAGAGTTCTTTACGCTGTGGTGAGACTGAAGTCCCATAGCATCAAGACGGGTAGGGAGAGTTGCATCATCTTTATGAGAAAGAATAAGATCAACTACACGAAGCTGTTTTGTATGCTTATCGCTTGTAGAAGTTCCGTAGATTCCGCCGTAATCATTGTAAACAAGTTTTACATCTTTTGGAGCATACTTATTTGCATATTTGAATGCATCAACAAGGAAGTCACCGTTTTTATAAACAGAATACCATTTAGAACCATCAGTACGGAGCCAGTTAGCACCACCATCAGGAGTTGCTTCATTAAATACGTCCCAAGCCCATACAATATGTTCACCGTTATTGTTTTTCTTTTCCCAGTTTGCAACGCGGTCAAGAACAGTTTTAATATACCATTCAAGACGAGCTTCCATTTCATCACGGCTTACAAGAGGTTTTGTTTTATCATAATCCTTGCAGAAAAATCCATCTTCAGTCTGAGAATGCCAGCCAAGTGTGTGACCACGCATTTTAAGACCGTTTTTCTTACAGATAGCAAGAATATCATCAATACGCTGAAGTCCATTCAAAACTGGAGTCTTAATTGTTACACCATTAGATGCAGTAAAAGTTCCGTTTGTTGCTGGAGTATTTCCCCACCAGGCCATTACAAACTGAGGCTTAAACTCGTTTCCCATAGTAATCTGGTTAGCATGTTTTGCAAGACCTTTCTGAACATCCTCATAATAAAGTTCCTGCTTAGTTCCCCAGTTAGCACCAAAGTTTCCGTATTCAACAGCAAAACCTACATGTTCAAAATACTTTTCATAAGTTTTACTGAAAGATGGAACAGACGGATCAAGCCAGTCCTTAGAATCAGCGGCAAATGCCATGCTGAAAGATGAAATAAGAACAGCAATCAGAAGAAAAGGTCTAATGATTTTCTTTTCCATAAAAATCTCCTAATAATAATTTATTATAGAATAAATCATGAATTGAATTCTTTAAATAGGGGATAATTGCTAAAAAATAAATGGCAATAACAAAGCATAAATTGAGAAATTTTGAATTCTAGAATATAATTGTAGATATAAAAACTAAATAAAAAGGTATGTAAAAAAATGAAAAAGAATCAAAAAACTATCACAGCAAAAATCTTAGGCCTATTTCTTTTAGGTCTCCTTCCCCTTCCATTAAACAGTTGTAAAAATACAGCTGATAATACTGCTTCAGGATTTAAACAGATAACACTAAATGATGTTCAGGATGTGTTTATTATTAATCCTACGGAAGAGAAGAAGTATCCGAATAATAACTGGTTTACTATTAATACGGGAAACTCTGAAAGATCTGCTTCTGAAACAAGACAGGATGAAAATAATCTGATATCTGAATACAAAGAACATACTGTAACATTTTCATGTGATGATTTACCTCCATTAAAGTCGAATCTAGAAAGGGCTGCAGAAAACAATGATATATATACAATGAAGTATAAAGAAGGTGATACTCATACATTTTATTGTTATTTTGAAGAAAATGCAGAACTTCAATTGTCAACACTTTTGAGATATGAAGGTGAATATTGTTATATATGGACACCAGACGAGAGCTATCATCACTATGATGAAGATTCATTAATGTCTGAGGATGAAATTAAAGCTTTTGCAGAAAAATTTGATTTAATTTATCAAAAGGAAACAGCTTTATGTGGTCCAAAATATGATGGAAATACAGTTTTAACTGGCATTATTTCACCAAACGAAAAAATCTCTATTGTACTTTACGATATAGGAAATAATAAATCACAGGGAGCTTATTTTGGATATTTTACTTCAGCTAGTTATTATGGTGGAAATTCAATGGAAGTTATTTTTGTAGATTCTTATTTTGCAAAAAAAGAGTCGACAAAAGGGGCTCTATATTCAACAGTAGCCCATGAATTTAATCATTTACTAAACTTTGTTAATAAAACACTAAAATATGGAAAAAGCATGAAATCCTGGTATACAGAAATGCTTTCGATGATTACAGAAGATTTTTTAATGGAAGATTTAAATACAGAGTATAAAGATTCTCCTCAAAAAAGATTAGAGTTATTTATTATGGCTGGACACAAATATGGTTTTGGCAACTGGACTCAAATCTATCATGATATAGAATCTTATAATTATGCAAATGCATATGCTTTCGGTTCTTTTTTAGCACGAAATTATGGTGGATCAGAGCTGATTCATGAAATTGCTACAAATGAATTTGTGGATGAAGAATCAGTTGTAAAGGCTGTAAATACAATAAATGGAAGTTCGTATTCCTTTAATGATTTAATAAAGAACTTTGTGATGATATTAATTAATCCGTTATATACCAATCCTGAATTACCAAGTTTATATAGGTCATATTCAAAAAATGGTTATTCCTTAAATAAAATTAATTTAAATGGACTTGGTGAAAATAAAAAAATCCAGCCGGACTACATTGATGAAGCTCCGACTGGAAATCTAGATTCTTATGGATTCCTCTATTTTCATTTTGATGAAAAAGAAGATGTTAAGTTAGAATTAAAAGATTTTCTTATTATAAACTCTTATTAATCTACTAAAAAATCAAAACTTACAAGATTTGGATTAGCAGTATAGGTAGTCCAAATCTGTAAAGAACATTTTCTACTCATGTTCTTTTTAATTTGGAATTCCATAGTTCCTGATTTTTCAGTATTAGCGTCTAAATGATCAATTAAAACGATATCGTTTTCAGATTGTGTCAAATCAAACCATCCAGTATCATCAACAAGATTAACAAAGATATTGTTTAATTCCTTTTCTGATTTAATTTTATAAGGAATTTTTACTGTGTCTCCAGCTCTTACCTTATCATGATCCAGTAAACTATTGATATTAATCAAGAGTTGCTGTGTATTTGGATTATAATTGTTATTATCTACAAGATTAGCCTTATATTTATAAGGAATATTAATTGTATAAGTTTTATTTCCAGTTCTAGGTGAGCTTATTGTTGAGAATTCAATACTAATAGTATCAATTACATTTCCTTTTGTATCTCTCCAGAAACTTTCATTACGGTTATATGAATGATTGGTGTTATTTTGACTGTCCAAGAAATTTGTATCATTTATAACAAATTTATAAGATGTACCATATAATAACTCTACTGTAAATCTATAAGTATAGCCATTAGCCCATCTTGCGTCTAAAACATCATAATCAGAACCATCATAATATATATATCCACCATAATTCCTATTCATTTCTGTTGGAAAAGTCAGGTCTATATACTTTGTTGTAGCTGGATCAATGTTTAAACTTCCATTTTTTATAGATAGTTCAACTTTGTTTGAAGAATCAGCAGGATCCTGTTTACAACCCGACAGCGAGACTGCAGCAATTAATGTTGCAGCGATTAAAAACGATTTGTGTGATTTCATTTTTTTACTCCTATTTTGTTTATATTATAATTATACACCATATTAGAGAAAAAAGTAGAAAAAAAACTTATTATAATCGAATATTAATGCAAAATGATTATACAAGAGATTTCTCTTATCTTCTGATTTTAATCATGATAAAGGGTAAATGCCTTATGGTGGAATAAGTACAATGACTCTTAAAATTAAATTAGATTTTATTAGGAGATTCATAAAATGAAAAAACATCTTATTTTAATAGGTTCAATTTTGCTGTCATTGTTTTTTATCAGTTGCAGCAATGATTCCAATAATTATGGTGGAGAAAACTGGTTAGATGTACCATCATTAAAAGAAGCTTTTGTTGATGGCGGATATTTTGAAAGGTTTGGACTGGCATGTGGACTTGAGGAATTGAGTAATACAACAATTGCAGCTGGGCTTAAATATCATGCAAATACAACAACTCCGGGAAATGAACTAAAACCTCAATTTATATTCTGGTATCCTAAGCCATCTCAATATAAAAAGTTTACTGCATCAAATGGAAAAGAAATTGATGTACCAGCATATATTAATTTTGCTGAAAAAATGGATCCCTATCTTAATGCTGCAAAATCTGCTGGAATACAGATACGTGGACATGTACTTACATGGCATTCACAGACATTTGAATGGTTCTATAGAGAAAATTATGATGATAATTCAAATCTTGTAGATAAAGAAACAATGACTGCTCGCCATGAATGGTACATAAAATCTGTTTTAGAACATGTAGCAGAATGGGAAGCTGCAAATGGGTATGGTCCAGGTAATCATCTTATTTATTCCTGGGATGTAGTAAATGAAGCAGTTGCTGATGATGCTGCTAAAAATGATACAGGATATCTTAGAGGAGCAACACCAGGAACTAAAAATAAAGCACCTGGTGATGGTGGTTCAAGATGGTTCCAGATTTATGGTGATAACGAATTTATAGTGAATGCTTTCCGTTTTGCAAATGCTTATGCACCAGAAGATGTTACCCTCTGTTATAATGATTATAATGAATATATGGATTATTCTGGAGATGCAGGATCTAATGGTGCATGGAAAACTACAGGAATTTTAAGACTTCTTGCAGCAATAAAAAACGGTGAAGCAAAAACTGTTGCTGGAAAGTCTGTAAAACCTCGTATAGATGCTATGGGATTGCAATCGCATGTAGGTGCAGGCTGGCCAGGAGTAAGTGGATATGAAGATGCATTAAAACGATTCCTTAAGTTTGGTCTTGATGTTCAGATTACAGAATTTGATATTGCATCTTCAAGTGCAGATGATGCTACAAACTGGAAGAACTATTTTGATATGTTTATTAAATACAGCAAGAAAGGTTCTGAAATTAGTAAATATTATGGCCATCATATTACCGGTATTACCATTTGGGGAATTAATGATGAAAACTCATGGATTTCAAATGGTGGATCTCAACATCCATTAATATTCAAAAAATCTGGTGGGGAAGTTGTAACTAAAAATTGTTTCTATTCAGTGCTAAATACTGTAAAATAAAGAGACAATGATTGATTCTTAAGGGGTATATCGAATTACGTTTCTGAACATTATGTGTATGTTCAGAAACATGGAATCAGAAAGAATAGGTAAGGGGAGTAATTGCTTTAAATAGTACAGCTTCCGATTTTTGTAGCCTTTAATTTATCATTCCAGCCGGTATTTGCAAGTTGAAGAGGGTAATTTCCATCTGATTCAGAAAGCTTCAGATAAACATCGTAGCTTCCTTTTTTAAGAGCACTAAGATCTATTTGAATATTTAATGAAGTCTGGCCCTTAAATGATTCACAGGAAGTTTTGAATGATTCTTCATTTCCAGAAGGATTTTCTCCTGTTGGAATAAAGAAAAGCCAAACTTTTTTAGAACGATGAAAAGGGAGATTTGCAAAACCTTTGTTTACAAAAGTAAGATTTACTTTTACATTTGAAATACCAGCCTGACAATCAAATGCAGCCTCTGTTACAAGATACCTGTAGCCCATGTGTTTATACAGATATTGGAAAAGACTTTCTCCTGCATATTCTAAACTATTGAAATCATATAAAAAGTTTCTGTTCCAGCCAATATTCAAAAATGAGAGATGAACGTTACTGAAATTTATAACATTGACATTCTTTCCATTCTCAATACCGTAATTTCCGATTAATTCTCCGCCATACGGTGTATGATTTGTAAATGCAGACATAAAGTCAATTTCACCCTGACGATTTCCTGCTTTATAAGTTCCAGAATCATCTTCACTTCCAAGATATCCGTCATTATAAAGACCGATTTTATATTCATCTGTTCCGGGCTGAGGAATATAAAACGGAACTGCATTTGGATAAGCTTCATTATTACTGTCGAGAGAAAAGTTGTAATAAACTTGTCGATATGTATTAAGATATGCATAAATAAATTTAGGTTGACGTACGAGGAATGGTATTTGAACAGACTTTAGTCCTTCAAGATACTCATGCATTATTTTAACAATATAATAATCAGGCTTTAATTTTCCATCTTCTGTAATAGTAACTGCATATTTTGAAGAGTGCATTTCGCCCCAAGGTCCAATCATACCGCATTCAATTGCAGTAAGTATATCTGCATAGTCACAGTATAGAGTTGCAATTTGCTTTACATGATTTAAAATAATCTGAAAATTGTCAGGTTCACTATTCATATTACCGGCGAAGTCAGGATCATAAGCAAAACGTGCAATTGCAGTTTTATTTGTTCCTCGGAATGAAGAAAGAATCTCCTGAACATCATGCAAAGAGTTTTCTGAAAGAAACTCAATGTCAGCGTTACCGTTTATCGCTATTGAATATGCACTGATATCAAACTCAAGATGAATCAAATTGTAAGATAAATCCCACAAATCTTTATCTTCTTTTGGATAATCGCCTTTTAAAGGATTTGAAGCATGTTTGATCTGTTCAATATACTTCGATTTATCAATGATTCCATTTTCAGTTAAAGGAATTTTAATTACCGAATAAAAGCCCATATCAGGATTAAGAATAACTTCATTGAAGTCTTTAAACTCGGCAGCATTAAACAAAAACGATAATGAATCATTTCTAACTTCTGACTTCATAAAAGTATCTGCTGTACAACCAAAGAAAAACAAACTGGATATTAAAACAAATAATATTTTTTTCATTTTACCAAATACAAAGATTTTAGACGAAATTAAAAAAAAATGCTATTGGAGTAAAGATTAACATTTTTACTTGTCAAAATTGTTAGGAAAGGGCGGAAAAACGATAATTTGTGAATTTTCCGACATTTAAAAAGTGTTTCTAGTAGACAGAACATACATTATAGAGAGTAAGTGATAATTATTGGTGACCCGTGACTGAACCCCGTTTGGGTTACGATTTTTACTGAGGAATTATGATTCCACCAAAATATTCTGGTTTTCCTTCAGAATCACATAGAACAAAGCCTCTGGTGGTAACTGCAACATATGAGCCATCTGGTTTGCGTGCTCGATAATATATACTCTTAATTTCTGCATTGCCGCAAAGAACTGCATCTACTGCATCTTTATAGGTTTTAATATCTTCTGGATGAATATAATTTTCCCAGATTTGTTCGGCATGATACAACTATAGGACCGGTACGGGAACGAAGATTTTCAAAGGATTCATTCTTAAGTTCTTTGAGAAGTTCAGAGCGATGTTCAAAATCTTTGTCCGTAAGCAGAGCTGCGAATTCATCTCCACCAATTCTGAAAACCGGACTATGCTTAAAAATATCACAGATCATGAGGCTGGTTCTTTGAATTGCTTCATCTCCAAAGCTATGTCCGCGTGTATCATTTATTATTTTTCTATAAATTCGGTAAAAGCATTTTTATTTTTGATTTCAGATTTGAAGAGGCTGTCTTAAAGAAATCTTCACCCTTCTCCGGGATACTTAGTTTTTCGAGTTTTTCAGAATGTAAAAACTCTTCAAATTCACCACTCTCCAAATCAACAAAATAGATGCTGTCATAGTGCTTTGATAAAGAAGTGGCTATCAGATTAAACGCGTTCTTATCAAAAGTCATAATAAAATTATAACATGAGAATTGATTGAAGACTAGAAAAAATTAGGGGAAGCGGAAGATCTGAAAATCTTGAATTCCCCCTCCCCTAAAATCTTATTGTTCTTCGGCGAAAGGCTCAATGTATTTCTGGATAAAGTCTACTCTATCAAAAACTGTAGGCTTGAAATATGAGGCTACAGCAACCACAAGGTGCTTTTGCGGATTGATGTAAATTACGTTACCGCTGTTGCCGATGGCAGCGTAGATATTCTTTTTGCGGGAAATAATCCACCAGAGATAGCCGTATTCCATGCCACGGAAATATTTTCCTTCAACAGGACGGGGTGCGGTCATCTCGTGGATCCATTTTGAAGAAACTATCTGCTGGCCATTGAAAGTGCCCTTGTTTAGGCAGAGGAGCCCGATTTTTGCCATATCGCTGGCCGTCATGCAAAGGCCGTAGCCAGGTATGCCAAGGTCTTGCGGGTCTGCGAACCACACGGCCTCTTTTGGAAGCTTGCTTATAGTAAAGGCTTTATGTTCTTCGGCAGACTTCGCATAAAAGTTTTTGTGTATCGGAATGCCAAGCGGTTCAAACAGGTTCGAATTTGCATAGTCTACTGTAATCATACCTGTCGCCTTGTATAGAATGCCCGTAAGAATATGAAGACAGACCGACGAATATTTAAATTCATCTGTAAGCCCCTTGCGTCCGCCAAGAAAATCCAATGAAGTGTATGTCCAGTTTTCGCTGGAACAAACCTTGCTCCAGGGGTCGCCCTTAGACTTATAGGGAGCGCGCATGGTAAGCAGATGCTTAATTGTTACATCGTAAATCGTCTTTTCGCCGCGTTTTACCTTATATTCGGGAAAATAATCCAGAACCTTGTCGTCCACACTTTTTATCTGTCCCTTGTCTATGGCAATTCCTATCAGCAGAGCCATAATGCTTTTTGTTACAGACATAACGTGAACGCAGTCGTTGCTCTTGTAATTATTCCATGTGTCGCTGTAAACAGTTTTTCCATCGTGAATCGCTTCAATCTGGCAGATGTTAGGCTGATTCTGCTCAATCATTTTGTGCAGTTCTTCTTTAGTCATAAAAATAACCTCATTCTTATTTGTTTTTTGGACGTCCTTTAGTAAGAATAAGGTGATTAAAAATTGAATTCAAGAAAAATCTTAAAAATATTTGTTGATTTTTTTGTCTTAATTCTGAGCTAATTCAATCAATTTTTGGAGATGAATCTCAACACTGTCGAGGCAGTCTACTGGGCAGTTGTCTTTGTTCAAAAGCAACGGGAGCTCTGTGCAGCCAAGAATCAAAGCCTGAATGCCCTGCTCTTTTTTCATCTTTTCGATTATGGCGGTAAACTCTTTAAGTGTTGATTCTTTTACGATTCCAACTTCCAGTTCTTCGTAGATTCGTTTTGCAATTAGTTCGCGATCTGATTTTTCAGGAATGATAACTTCTATGCCTGCTTCGAGCAAATCTTTTTTCATGTAATCCTGTTCCATTGTAAAGATTGTGCCTAGAAGTCCAACTTTCTTATATCCTTTTTTCTGGATTTCTTCACAAATTGATTTTGGAATACTTACAAGCGGAACCTTTGTTTTCTGAACAATTTCATCATATACAATATGCATTGTTGCTGCGGTTAGTGCTATAACCTGAGCTCCAGAAATTCTTAAGTTGTTTACTTTTTCAGACAGGTAATCAGCTAACAAGTCATATTTTTCACTGCAAACATATTCCCATGCCCTGCGGAAGTTCACGCTTTCAATGACAAGGTCTGGCATCTGTGCGCCATCTGTCATTTTATCAATACGGCTGTTCAACTCTTTGTAATACATCAAAGTTGATTCCGGACCAGTTCCACCTACAAGTCCAATCTTTTTCATTTTTCTATCCTCTTTTTTTACTTTTTTCTCAGTACTGTAATTGCTGCATAGTGTTTAATTTCAAATTTTTCAGGAGCAATTTCATCAAGAAGTTTTCTGTGTTCAACGTCCCATCTTGCGAGTTCTTCGCCAGATAATGATGCACCTACTCCGCGGCTGGCTTTTACTCTTCCGTGCCAGGTTTCTTTTGTAAATGGTATCATAACATCATATTCTTCATGAGCTTCCATTTCAAAATTATTATAGGCTACATCGGGAACCCAGTTAGGACGTCTTGTCTGCCCTGCGCCAGACCATTTAGGACTATACTTCAGGACGAGTTTTTCACTTTCGCCTGCTATTTTATCTTCTAATGGAAGCCATGCCATATACAAAATTACCAGCTTGCCATTCGGCTTAAGGAGTTCTGCGAGCTTTGGCATTACACGCTCATGATCAAAATACCAGAAGCACTGACAGGCTGTAATTACATCAAAAGTTTCCTTTGGAAAATCAAGCTTTTCGGTAGGCACTGCAAGAAAATCAATTTTCATTCCGGTTTCTTCTGCAAGACGTTTTGCCTGTTCAATCTGCTCTGGCGAAATATCTGTTCCTGTCCAGCGAGCCCCATATTTGTACATATTGCGGGGAACAACACCAGTTCCTGTTCCAAGGTCCAGAACAGACTGACCTTCTATACAAAGGCCTCTGTCTGCAATTTTCTTATAAAAAATTTCCGGATAGATGTCACGGTATTTTGCGTAATCTTTTGATGTGCGGCCCCAGTCAAAAGCCTTGCCATCATCAATTCTACTGTCTTTAATTTCCATATTTTTTCTCCCTTATAATTTATACTGCATGAAGTTTTCGTTATGAACAAAGCCGTATGCGGTGTAGAGCTTTACTCCCATATCTGAGGCAGTAATCTGAACTGTGCCACAACCATAAGAGCGAGCTTCTTCAACTACGCGGTGGAGTAATTCTTTTGCAATACCTTTACGGCGATAATCGGGATTTGTGAACATACTGGAAAGAAGTCCGATTCGTCCTGATGGGCAGCCAAAATAAGGTGGCTTTTCGACAAAGGACATTCCGCTGGTGCCGATTATTTTTTCACCATCCAGAGCCAACCAGGAAACAAAAGTTCCGTCTGTAATGTGGCGATGGTAATAGTCTTTAAGGGCTGGGATAAGGTCAAAGTTTTCTTTTGCACCTTCTTCACGCAGTTGTGTGATTCGCATTTGGATGAAGGTGTCCAGGTCGGACTCGGTTAGTTTGCGGTAAGTAATTTCGTTGTCAGTCATTTTTCCTCTCCTAAAACAGTTCATCCAGCAGGATGTAGTATCTGATTTTTTCGTTATTTGGCTCAACTCCAAGTTCTTCCAAAAGAATATCGGGATTTACGTCTGGATAGATTTTTCCGCCAAATGTTCCATCGCAATTGTGTTTGAGGCTGCGGTAACAAAGGGCAATGTCGCGCCACTTGTCACCGACTCCTGCAGCGCCAAGATCTATAAAACCACTCACCTGATTATCTTTCAGAAAAATATTTGGCAGGCAAAAATCTCCGTGAGAAAGAACTGGCTCATATTCAGGTTTGTGAGTTTGCAGCCAGACAAGCAGAGCTTCAGGATTTTCAAAACCGTTCTCGCCAAAAGTATCTGGCTCAGCATCATCCAAATCTACAAGATTATTTTCTACACGGTACTTTGCGTCTTCCAGTTCATTTTCAATTGTGCGCTCGCGTGGACAGCCGGTAAGGTCTACACTCCAGAGCATTTTAAAAGCCTGAGCAAGAAGCCTGCAGAGCTCGCGCGGATTTTCCAGGTATGATTCGTCACAGGACATTTTTCCAGAAATGCGGCTCATTAAGAGATACTGAAAATCATCATCAGCTTCGTAACAGAGAACCTTCGGAACGGGAAGTTTTCCTTCTAGCCAGCGCATAACCTGAACAGATACATCATTATGTTCACGGAATTGTTTATCATGTGCATCAACAATCTTCAAAACACAATCGTCAAAAACATATACACCCGAACCAGACTTGCCGAAAGAATCAACCGTGTATGGCTTACTGAAAATCAGTTTTTGAATTGAAGAAGGGAGTTTGTTTACGTCTAAGTTTTCTGATTTCATTTTTTTACTCCAACATAATGTTTAACTTTTTTGAAATCTGTCATAATTTTATTTTCGAAAAACGCACAAAATTAATCAGCGCACGCGAACCTTCATCACACAAAACTGCAATAAATACACCGAGCATACCAAGTTTGAAAACAAAAACGCACAGAGCTGCAAGACCTACAACTCCAAAGGTTCCAAGAATCTGAGTAAAGAGCATCCACTTTGTATCGCCGTAACCGCGGATTCCACTACCAAAAATTATATTGCCGGATTTTCCAAATAGATTTGCTGCAACAAGGATTATGTAAACAACAGACATTTCTATAACTTCTTTGTCTGTAGTAAAAAGGCTGAGTGTAAATCGCGGGAAAATTGAAATAAAAAGCAGTGCAAATCCACAAACTAGGAAGGACCACTTTATGCTAGTCTTTACGATATTTCGATAAAGTTTGTTATCCTTAGCGCCAGTTGCTTCACCAGTCAGAGTGAGAGTTCCGTTACCGATTGCTCCGATAACAACAACGAAAATAATTTCTACTGTAAAGACCATAGAATAGATTCCCGCTGCAACCTCATTGATTGTATTAAGAATGCGGATGATACATAGATTTCCTGCATTCCAGAGAAGATCTTCGCAGGCTGTAGGAAGTCCAAGCTTAACTGATTTTATAAATGGGCTGAACTTTGCCGTGAGAATAGATTTAAAATCAGGACTTGTGAAAAACACTTTTCGTTTTGCAATTGTGATATACAAAAGATAAAGGGCCCCTGCGTATTCTGCAATTGTTGTTCCAAGTGCGGCACCTGTAATTTCCATACGCGGGAAACCAAGCTTACCAAAAATCAAAACGTAGTCCAGGAAAATATTCAGGAGAGAACGGATGATTCCATAAGTTACGAGAGGCTTAGTATAATTTGAAGTCTGGAAAACTACACCATAGGCCGCATAAAGTCCTACAATCAAAAATACCGGTGAATAGATTCTTGTGTATGTAACACAAAGCTTCATTACATTTGGCGAAACACCCATCAAATGGAAAACAAACGGACTGCAGAAGGTCCAGAAAAAGAAAAGCAGAACAGGCAGCACATTGCTGAATTTAATCATTGATGCTGCATACTCTTTTGCCTTATCCAAATCTTTTTCGCCGACAGACTGACTTATCAAAATAGAAGCTCCGATTGACAGCGACATAACAAAAGACATTGTTGTCCAGATTGGAGCGGTTACATTTCCAACCGCACTCATATATAAAATGTTCATTCGTCCCAAAAAGATTCGGTCAATAAACATCTGAATCTGCGAAATGAGATTACTGAGCATGATTGGGACAAAAATTTTTACAAGCTTGTTTTTGTATTCAGTCTTAAAAATCGGTTTCATTTTTATATCATAGCAAATCTTTGAGATTTACAAAACTGTTATTTATTCCTTTTATTTCCTATTCGTATCATCATATATATTTATTATAACATGTAAATACTCTGGAATATAAAAAATATTGAACTATTACATCCTATTTTATAAAATTGATAGTATGAAAATTCGAGTTGTTTTTTGTTTATGTGCCTTGGTTGTAGCTTTTGCTTCTTGTGCGAAAAAAGATAAAATTGCCATTGAAAATACTGAACCTGTGGATGATTTTGATTTGGAAGCTGTACAAGAACAAATTTCTGAACCTGACCGTTTTGTATCTGCCATTGTTCTTTCGCCTTCGACTCAGCTTTATCTGCAGGGACGCGACAATAATATGCATTCAATTTTCAGCTTAAAAAACAACGATACGATAGAAATTCTTCTTGCAAAGAATTCAGACCAACCGGAAACAAATTTAGGAAATGAAACTTTTCTTCATGCCGTTTATGATTCAGTAGATTTTTGGATTCCAGAAAGTGATATTGCTATTTCTTCAGAAAGTGCTGTTGTTATTATTGATTCTACTTTGTATGAAGATGCTGATCTGATTTCTCCAAAAAACGATGGACTTACAAAATTAAGATTTGGTACAGTTATTGCAAGAAAGCCTCAGCCAGAAACTCAAGACTCAGAGCCACAATCATATGAAAACATCTTTTATTACGATACAAGCAAAAAAATTGTTCAAAGTGGATTTATAAAACAGGGAAATACAAGCAACAAAGAAGACGATATCGAAGTTCTTAAAATCGTAGAACAACTCAAAGTCACAAAAAAAGCTGTTGACCGAAACAATCTTTTTGCCCGTGCTGAAAAATACAATCCATCTCCTTTTGTAAAGGCTGCTCTCGATGAGCAGATGGTTGAAAAACTTTCCTACAACTACGAAGAAGTTGTCAAAAACCTCCAGAAACAACTCTTCGGCGTCAATGTTGACGAACTGTTGACCGTAGATCAGAGCAAGGATCCGTTTGCTAATTAATATGTGAACGCCGAATTTTTATTTTACTTCTTTCTAACCGGCAGGCAGATCTCGCAGACGTAATCTGGGGAGTCGGTGTCGCCGGGGAGATAGTTTTCGATGTCGTAGTCGAGAATGCGTTCGTAGTCGGCGGTTGGGAGCCACTCTTTGTAGATGCGGTCCCACATGTCGCTGATGGCCTGTCCGGCAGGACCTACGCATTTGAAAACGGCCCAGGTGTACTCGGGGATGTGGAGAAGCTCAAAGCCTTCAGGGATCTTTCCGCTCAGGGCGCCTTCTACATCGCTTGCACGGCAGCCGATTCCGTATTTGAAAACATCGCTTGGGGTGGCCTGTCCGTCGGGAGCGGAACCTTGTGCGCAGACTCCAAGATAGCCCGGGATTTTTTTTGTGGTCTCGTTTGAAAAGTATTCGCCCCAGAATGCCGGAATCTCATTGTCGCTTGTTTCGGCGTGAAAGTTTTTTGCGTGAACGAGCAGATCAACTGCATCCCATTTTTCGATTTTAAATTCCATGATACAACCTCCTTCGATGGAAATGCGGACGGTGTAACGACTCATAAACTGGAGCGGGCTTCCTTTGCGAGCCTGCATTGGAGAACAGCCATGAAACCTGGAAAAAGCCTTGGTAAAGCTTTCGGGAGTTTCGTAGCAGTATTTGAATGCAACGTCGATTATTTTGTCGCCCTTTGCAATTTCGGCACCTGCCAGAGAAAGCCGCCTGTTCCGGATATATTCAGCCGGCGTAATTCCCGTCATTATCGTAAATGCATGATGAAAATGAAAGGCAGAAATATTCACGTTGTCCGCCACTTCGACCAGCCCAATTTTCTCCGTCAGATTTTTCTCCATGAATTCGATTGCGTCATTAATTGCTTTTACCCATTCCATTTAGTTCGTTTCCGTCCTTTGTTTGATGGTTGTATTATAGTGCGGGGGGCGCCACTGTTCCTGTCATTTCTTGCGGAGTTTTGTCTATTTACCATTATATATCCAAATTCCTGTATATTCTTTGATGATTTCAAGTTTTCGTTGAATTATATCGTTCTTCATTGAATCTCCAAAAAAGCCGCCCATTATTCTTCCTGCTTCTTCGTGGCTGTTGAATTTATAATCAGTTTCAATTATATGTTCTTTAAAGCCCTTGTTTACAAGTGCATGATAAAATTGAGAGAGCTTTTCTCCGGGTGGATTTGGAGACTCAACATTTGTCCCAAGCGTTTCAATAAAAATGACTGTATCTGCTCTTTTTGTGGTTTCCTCAATAAGCATTTGAATAGTTTGGTTTCTGTTTTCATCATCCTGAACTACTAAATGCCCGAAACTCCAGCCTTCGATAATTATATCATATTTATTTTCAAGAGATTTTATCTGTTTGTTATCGGTAACAGCATACTCAATTTTATCTGACCATACAGACAGATTTTGTTTTGCTTTATCAATCATGTGCTGTGCGTTATCGTAAGCAAAAACTTTTTGAACTTTATCTATGTAGTTTCTGGTGACTCTGCCGGTTCCTATTCCAAATTCACCGACGATTTTATTTTCCCACTGAATGTTGTTTTTCAGAAACTTAGAAAGATTGGTATTATAATCTTCGTGATTTACTAATTCATCATACAAGTCTGAATAATTTTGATAAACTTTGAACATATCTGACATTTTTAAACTCCTATTTCACAAAATTCATCACATCAACTTTTTCGAGGATGTCAAAGGTGATATTGCCTTTTTTGATGTAATAGAGGGTGTGGCATTTTTCCCAGTGGACGCCTTTTTGGGTGCAGGTGCCGGTGTAGGAAAAACCGTATTCTTCGATTTCGGACTGAATCAATTTTGGAGTATAGGTCTTTTTCTTTCCCTGCTTGTCGCGCCAGTTGCTCAGGTGAACGGGAAGAATTGAAAGGACGCCGCCTGCTTTAAGGATACGATGCGATTCCTCGTAAAGCATATATTTATTGCTGGTGGCATGGAGCGCATCATAAAGGAGGACCAGGTCCAGAGAGTCGTTCGCAAAATCAGACAGGTCATTTACCATTTTGTTTATGAGCGTGATGTTAGTGATTTTTCTCTGGGCGATTTTTTCTGCAACTTCCTTCTGGCAGTAAGGGCTTCCGTCTATTCCAAAAATTGTGCCCTTGGGATAAGCGTTAGCCAGAGCAAACAACTGTTCTCCAAAGCCGTATCCAAAATCTAAAATCTTGGGCGACTGTTTTTCTTTGAGCGGCATCTCCAGAAATAAATCTTTGCCGTCTGTTTTTTCCCAAAGGGCAATGTCGTCGTATAGTTTTTCATTTGTATTTGAATAGTTCATAAGATTTCTTTGTATCGTTTTAGCAATTATTAAACTTTATCAGCCCATTTTTATCATACAAAGAAATAAAAGCAGCTAGATTTGATTTATTATAAAACTCATAAACATTTATGTATGATTCTGAATTTCCAAAAGTTGTTTTTACAACGTCAATTTTATTCCTATAAGGGTGTGGAATTGATATATCATAAGAAATCAAACTCACCCCTGCATTATATTTGAATCTACTTTTACCTTTTAACAAAAAAGTATAATCTAATTTTACTTGCATAAATAAATTCCATTCTTTATTGTTTTGATTATTTGTATAAATAGTTTTTAAAGTAGTTATTATTTATATATCCATTGTTTTCGAGATTTATACTTAATCCACCTATTCTATCTTCAGCATCAGCTTGATTGGAGGTTGCATACCAATTGTTTTCTTCTTCGAAATTTACATTTATCGGAGAAGAAAATGCATATGTACCAATATAGATTACTGATTTTGGAATTAAAATATTGTTCAATAATTTGCAGCTCCCGAAAGCAGAATTTCCGATTTTTTTTACTTTTTTAGGAATGGTTACGGGTAGAAGATTTTCGCAAAAGCAAAATGCAGCATTACCTATATTTTCGAGAGATGCTGGTAAATTTACTGTTTCTAATCTAGAACAATTTGCAAAAGTATTTGCTTCAATAGATTTTATAGAATCAGAAAGTGTTACAGATTTTAAACGTATACAATCATTAAAACAACTAGCACCTAATTTCTCTACACTATTTTTCATAATAACTGTTTCAAGATGTTCACATCTTAGAAATGAACTGTTTTCAATACAGTTTACAGAATCAGATATAGTCACAGATTTTATTGTATTGCAATTATAAAATGCATAGCTTCTAATCTTTGTTACTTTAGCATTATTGTAATATTCTGGTATTATTATGTTTTCATCTTCACAAGTTCCTATACCTGATAATTGATATTCTCCGTTATCCATTTTTACAAACTTCAAACCTAAAGAACCTGTTGCATGGATAATTTCATTTTTTGTAGTTCCACAGATAGTACACACAAATTTCTTGTTACCATCTGTAGTTTTTGTTGATTCTAAAGTAACAATACCAGAATCCCAATCATGTTCAGCTTTATCAGCTACTTCATTTGTATGCTCACAAGTTGCTGTGTGCCAATGATATATCTCATCACTTGTCCATTTATCTGAAAATTTGTGAGTATGAACAAGTTTATTTATGGATTCTGTTTTTGTTCTCTTGCAGACATTACAAGTAAAAGTTTTTAAACCTTCAGTTTCTTCTGTAGGTTCCAAAGTGACCTTACCAACATCCCAATCATGTTCGGCTTTATCAGCTACTTCATTTGTATGCTCACAAGTTGCTGAGTGCCAATGGTATATCTCATCACTTGTCCACTTATTTGAAAATTTGTGAGTGTGAGGAAGTTTATTTATGGATTCTGTTTTTGTTTTATTACAAACTTTGCAAGTAAAAGTTTTTGTTCCGTCTGTTTCTTCTGTAGGTTCCAAAGTGACCTTACCAACATCCCAATCATGTTCGGCTTTATCAGCTACTTCATTTGTATGCTCACAAGTTGCTGAGTGCCAATGGTATGTCTCATCACTACTCCATTTATTGGAAAAACTATGGATGTGAATATCAAATGAATTATCACATGATGTAACAAGAATAATCAAAAAAGCAAGAAAAAAACTTTTCTGTTTGTTCATATAATTGTTCCTTTTTTATTCAAATCAAATTTCAATTCCATACTCATAAATTGTATCACTAGCTAAGTCAATTGTATCGTTCCAAAAAACACAGGTTCTACTTTCATCAAGTTGTACCTGAGGCCACAATCCATATAAAGTTTTTAAAGGTTCAAATTCAGAAATCTGTTCAATATCTTGTTTAACATCATATATGACTTTCTTACCATCATCAAAGAGAACCTTTAATTTAAAGTTATCTTGTGTATCTATTGATTTTATTCTTGGAATCATATTTACTCCAAAGGTGGTAATTTAATTATTTTCTGGGAATTCCACATCGATTGAAGTTGTTCTTCATTTATTATTATCCATTCTTCAACAAGTGATTGAGCTTTTGGAGGTAAATCACCATCTATCATCTTATGCGTTTTGATATTAAAAATTCCAACATATTCTCCGTATAATGCATGAATGTGAGATGGCTCATGTTCTTTTGGTTTGAAGAACATTTTTATAACAATTCCATAAAATCTTGAAATTTCTGGCATTTTTTCCTCCTCCATACAATATAACATTTACTTTTTTAAAAAGAAAGATTTTTAAAATAATTTGTTTTTTTCATAATAAACAAAATCTCCATCGCGCCGAACTTCCTCATATCCAAGCTTTTGATAAAAGGCATTTGTCCTGACATTCCAGATTGGTGTATCAAGTGTAAAAACTTTTACCTCAGCAAAACTTTCTTCAATCTGCTGCATCATAAAAATGCCATAGCCCTTGCGAAAATATTCCGGGTCAACAAAGATTCTGCCAACATTTAGTATATCATCGTTTAGAAATAAAAGAGCTCCGCCAACAATTTTGTAATCATTGACCAGTTTATAAAGACAATTCATCCTGGCCATTTTTGTGTGAAAGGAAAGCGAATTGTATCCGGGTGGGCCGCCTGCGCCTTTTGCCCCAACTTCAACATCGCTGTCAAAGGCTTTTTTTGAAATACACATCAGACTAACAGCATCAGCTGTACCAGCTTTTAAAAACTGCAAACTCATAGGCTTCCTCTACTTACATGCAATATAAATATCCATGCCCTCTCCATCGGTTTCAAAGCAAGGAATAACGCCCTCGGCAGACTGAACAAGCCCATTGGTTCTCATAAAATCTCCAAGCGTTTGATAGGCACCCGGAATTGTCACGAAAGGGTTTTCAAAGGGGCGGTCAACGTGAATTGCCGCATATTTATGAGCAGGCTGTTCTTTAATGTGGCAGCCTTCTGGCGAAACTCCATCAGGCAGAATCAAAGCGGCCGTGTATCCGTGCATGTTAAAAACGTTAATCTGCTCCTGAGAAAGATTTGGAAAATCCCAGCCGATAACGCGGGGAGCTTCTATTCCGTTTTCTTTTGCAAGCCTGTACATTTTGCCAATCGCATCGCTTTCGGGCTCTGTGCTGATTACCGTGTGTTCCACATAACGAAAGCCCGGAACTTCTTCAAGCCGCAGGTTGGAATAGGAGTCGCTCTGCTTAACCATTTCATCTCTAAAAAGATTGTCTAGGGAACAGTTAAAGATTTTGCAGATTTCAAGCGCCTTTTCCATCTCGGGATTTGCCGCATCCATTTCCCATTTTGAAATTGTCTGACGACTTACGTTCAGTTTTTCCGCCAGAGCTTCCTGCGTCATATTCCCACTAAGCTTTCTAAAATATTGAAGGTTCTTTCCAAAACTCATGTTGAGCCCTCCTTGTAATTATAGATTAACAAAGATGCACTGCAACTTCCACCAAGCTCCAGTTGCTTTTTAGAGAACTTGTGCAACTTCAAGTTGCAAAGTTATTTTACTGGTGGTTTCCATGGTTTTGGAGTAAGTAGTGTAGTTTTACCAATATCAGGAAGAACATCATAGATAGAGCATCCCATTCTTGCTTCAAAATATTCTTTTATTTCAAAGGCTACTTCCCAGCCCTTTATGTATCCTTCCATAATTCCGTATCTTCTAGTAACATCTACAAATCTTTTTTCAAGAATGACAAAGCCATAATCAACAGCCAGAGAATCACATAACTGGATAAGTTTATCATAATCATCAGGTTCGCAGTTCATAATATAATCTTTAATAGCTTTTTCATTCTCACTTTCTGGTTCATAATCGAATTCTTTTTGCATTAAAAGATACGAATGTGTCATACAAATTCTTGCAACCTCATTCCAACCTTTTTCCATGCAATATTTATAACCTTCATAGACATGTGTTGGAATGTTAACAACGCCCACTCGTCTTCCTATATCATGCAAAAGTCCTATGATATATGCTTTTTTTGAATCCATTTCAGGAACTTTTTCTGCAATATTTTTAGCAGCGATGCCTGTGTTTATGGAATGCTTTACCCATGGTCCAGGGTTTAATTCTTCTGCAATCTTTAATTCCTTTAACGCTTCGTCTATTGTTGGTAGCATTTTTTTCTCCTTTTTGTAGTCTTAGAAATTACATTAAAAAAGTGCAGTTTCTTCACTTTTTTTTAAATTGCGAGATAAAGTGTATACAATGAAATGATCAATATTCGTCGGATTGATTTACTTTCCTAAGTGCAGCTACGTAATCGCAACCTTTTTCTTTCACATCTTCCGGATTTATCGGATAATGGATGTTATAAAGAACTCCTTTATCTCCGAACATATTCTCCAAATAATCCTTTTCTATATGGCCGCCTACGACTTCAAGACAAATCATAACATGATCATCACCAGCTACAATTTCTTTCTCCCACACATATTTGCACTCAAGGTTCATAAAACATTCAGCAACCATTGGTGCTTCTATCCACGAAGCTTTTTCAACAGTAAGCCCTGATGAAGTTATCTCATCCGCCTCGAACTGATTGTTCTGTATCGTCTTCATGCAGGCTTTGTATAAATCAGAAGACATGAAATTCAGCACCGCTACTTTCTTTTCATTCAGGCTTTGGTAAAGATGGCCACTCTTATTCACGCTGCAGAGAATCACGTAATATCCGCTTCCATGATTCGCACTCGTAAAACCTGCCCACGACTGCATCGTAGCATTTGGCTGCCCGTTAGATTTATATGTTGTGACAAGAAACATCGGGGTTGGTATTCCCATAACAAATTCTTTCCAATCAAACCCGAAGTTTTTTGAAAATTCTCCGTATGTTCCCTTCATAGATTCAGGCATTTCTTTGTATTGGTATTTCATCTTTATCTTTTCCTCTGCATCTCTGCATAATCTTCTCTAAGCATACCGTAAATGTTATAGTCACAATAGACCGAAACCATTTTGCCTTGCCGGATTGTTCCCTCTTTTATGAAACCACACCGCTCAAGGACCTTATTTGAAGCAATATTTCTGACATCAGCACGCCCATTCAGCCTCTCTATTTCTGTGTTCTCAAATATAAACCGTACCACTTCCTTTAAGGCTTCTGTAGTAATTCCCATATTCCAGTAGTCCGGATTAACTCTGTATGCTATATCACCCATTCTGACATTTTGGATATCAAATACCGCAATCATACCTATCACTTTATTGGAATCTTTCAAGACAATTCCCCAGTCAAAATCTGGTGAAGGCTTTCTTTTTACCCAAGGACGGGGATCAATAAACATGAGTTCAGGATTTTTCTCGCCCTTGCTTGCTTTGCGTCCCCAATAGGTATAAATTTCATCTCTTCCCAGCCATTCTTTCAAATCCGGTACATCTGCTTGGGTTAGAGTTCTGATAATAAGCCTGTCTGTTTCAAGGACGGGTTTATCTATTTCGTAATCTTTTAACATGGGTCCTCCATCAAATTCCGATATTATTTTTGTATTCATTCATCTCTTAGAAATCATCACCTTATCTCAAAATCTCGAAGAAAATGACGAAAAGTTTCTTCCCTTTCTCTGGCAGTTTCATAGTAAGGTAAACCATATTTCTCACACTGCTCTTTCATGAGAATGCTTTGCTCAACGATATATTCTGCACCTTCACGAAGTTCTTCGTCCGATTTATAGAAGGTATAATCTTTCTCTGTATCATATTTTTTCTGGATTAGAAAGCGTTCTTCAGGCGTCACATCAGATGTGATGAAATATACAATCTCACAATTTGCCCCTCGGATATATTTATCATAGTCTTCAGGCAGAAGCTGATACATATCCAGAACCATTCCCGGTGCAAATGCATCATATTGACCACTGTCCAGCATAGCTCGGACAAAGGGTGCCATTTTGCTGCTAATAACACGGAGAGTATCCATCGAAGATAAACCTTGATATGTACTCACTCCGGTCTCCGGAAAACACTTTTCAAATCCGGCAATAATCGAATCCATGCTTACATACTGATACCCATGTTCTTGGGACAATATATGTGAAACAGTGCTTTTCCCGGCTCTCGGAACACCTGCTATGATAATATTATTCTTCATGTTGTTTCTCCATAACAATTCCGTCAGAATTCCACTTCAGGACTGTTTCGTATCCCAGTTTTTTGTACCAGTTTTCAATATGGGTATAATGTATCCATGAAATGTCATATTTTTCATTTTTCAGTAAAACAGTAGCTCTTCTGACCATATTGTTTCCATAGCACGTAAAACTGAAATTTGCCTATTTACTTTTCTGTTTTACCTCATCCATTTCTGCAATAAGCTCGTCTAAAGGACGATATTCTCCGCCCCACCATTCAAAGACGTGCATACCTTCATCTTCAAGCACAGATTCAG
>Ga0129306_1000104_pt1 | contig 139409 bp, 111 predicted proteins | sample P827metagenome_FD_94438 | JGI IMG/M metagenome (GOLD analysis project Ga0129306, IMG submission 94438) | Capybara group fecal microbial communities from Wisconsin, USA - P827 metagenome | ecosystem: Host-associated > Mammals > Digestive system > Large intestine > Fecal | place: USA: Wisconsin...
AGACACGAGTGGCGGCTATGGCGCGGGGGCGCACCTCTTCCCATTCCGAACAGAGAAGTTAAGCCCCGCCGCGACGATGATACTGCGCGAAAGCGTGGAAAAGTAGTTCGCCGCCCACCCATAACGGAAAGCCCGTCAGCACCTGCTGGCGGGCTTATCTGTTTTTATACATCTACATTTCCTATTACTCTTCCAAGTCAAAGAACTCGTCCTTGAAATTCACGAAATATACCTTGTCCTGCGCCCTTGTTATGGCTGTGTATAGCCATCTCAAATCTTCTAGCTCCAAGGTCTCTTTCTGGTTTAACGAAGAATCAATGTAAATGCTATTCCATTGCCCCCCTTGGGTCTTGTGACAGGTGAGTGCATATGCGAATTTGACCTGTAAAGCGTTAAACCATGGATTCTTCTTCATCTCTTTGTAACGTTCTCTTCTGTTTGGGATGTCCATATAGTCCTCTTCGATGGCCGTAAATAGTCGCTGGCTTTCCTCTTCTGTCAACGAGGGACTATTGCTGTTTAAGGTATCGAGCAGAATCTTTACTTCAACATTTGGCGCATCGGGATAGTCTGTGAAACTGAGTTCTACATCGGCGAATCGGAATCCGTACATCTCCTCGTAATGCTTGATTTTCCTGATTTCTGCCATGTCACCATTGGCAATGAAGTTGATGCTTGTATGGCCCTCGGTCCAATAATAGTTGTTTTTAACCACCATCAGTTTGTCGCTTGTAGCAATCTCTCCTTCAATGTTTAGTATGCGTCCTCGTATGGCTTGATTGAACATGTTGGCTCGCTTGTTTGACTTGCAAATGATCACAGCTTCATTGTCTGAAGTGTTGGCGAAGGCTCGATGCAAGAGTTCTTCAAAAGTCTCAGGTTCAATCTTTTGTATGTCATTGAAGCCAGCCAAATGGAAAATCGGCAGTTGGTATTCGTAGAGGTTTTGGCTGAGAAGCTGCCTTATGTCCGTGGCATTGTAAAGGATGCCCGATTCCAAGGCTTGTCGCTTCACTTCAGTCAACTCATGGGTGGCTGCTGTGATGGGGAATTGTGATTTCAAATACGCGCAGTCAAGGGCAGGACTTTCAGGATTGCCAACTGGAGGTAACTGTGCTGTGTCGCCAATCAGCAACAGACGGCAGTTTTCTCCACTGAAGACATAACCCAATAGGTCATCCAACAGGCTTGAACCGCCAAACTCTTTCTGTTCCCCAATCATGGAGGCTTCGTCAACAATGAAAAGGGCATTCTTAAACTTGTTTTCGGCTCGGGCGATGCGGATGCTGCCATCGGGAAAGGTCATGGCCTGATAGATGCGGCGATGAATGGTGCTGGCTGGTTGCCCCGTGTAGTTACTGAGCACTTTGGCAGCTCGTCCTGTTGGCGCCATCAGCACATATTTCGTCCCTATCGAAGGTAAGGTCTTCACCAAAGCACGCACCAAAGAAGTCTTGCCCGTTCCTGCATAGCCTCTCAGAATGTAGGTGGGATTCTCTTTCTGTGAAAGCAGGAAAGCGGATAGGTGATACATGACGATGGCTTGTCCCTCGGTGGGCTCGAAGCCGAAAGATTGTGTCATTTTCCCGTATAATTCGCTGCGGCTCAACATGATGATGCTATTTTCATCAGAAAGGATAGCCGATGCCAACTTGTAATCTTAAGTTGTCTTCTTTTTTGAAGCGCCAGTAACTACCTGTTTCGTCTTTATAGGGATTACGCATGGCATAGGCCAAGTCTAGTCGGAGAATCAGGAAAGAGACGTCGATACGCAGGCCAAAACCGGCATCCATGGCCAGCTGGTTATAGAAGGTGTTGAATCTGAATTCGCTGTTGGGCATGGATTCGTTAGGATAGTAGGTCCACACATTGCCGGCATCCATAAAGAGGGCTCCATTGAAAATGTTGTAGATGGGGAAACGATACTCGGCGTTCAATTCCAACTGAAGGTCACCGGTTTTTTCTATGTCGTCGGAGGTAGGTACATAGCCTCCAGGTCCGACACTGCGGTAGATCCATCCACGAAGGCCGTTGGAGCCTCCACCATAGAAGCTTCGTTCAAAAGGTAGGTCGCGGGAGTTCCCATAGGGTAGGCCCAAACCTACGAACTGCCTGAAGACTAACCATGAATTGTCGCCGATATCGATGTGTTGACGGATGTCGACGCTGCCTCTTACATACTGTGCATAGCGTATGCCAAACAGCTCATGGTGGCCCTCGCTTTCAGTGACAAGCTTTGTCTTGTTGAATAGGGAGAGCAGGTTGCCACTCGACTCAAGGTCGGTACGAAGATAGATGAAACTGCCTGACTTGTTGATGGTTTGGCTGTTGTAGGTAAAGGAATAACGTGAACCTAAAATCAGGTGGCTCGTGTATTGGTCTTTCTTTCTCTGACTGGTCTCGGCATCAAGGTAGGTTTGGAACAGCGGGTTGATGTTGGAGATTTTCACGCTGTTGAGGTTGATGGGTGTCAAGACATGGCTAGTGCGATAGTTACTCTTCCAGTCGTAGCTGAACGTGGCTGTCGAGATGTAGCGTGAATAATAATACCTTACCTGTGAATTGAAACCCAAATTGATGGCAGTGGTGGGCTGATAGTCACGAGAGAAGGTAAGGAAAGAGAAGGGACCCAGGAACTTGGGAAACGCCAATCCTGTAGTGATGCCGAATTCAGTAGTGTTGAACACTTTCTTTCCGCTTTCCAGTTGTTCCGTCCCCATCAGTTTTTGGGCTTCAAAACCTGCTTTTATTCCAAGTTGGAAGGTCTCGGCGCCATGGAAAATATTCTTGTTGGAGTAGGAGAGGCTTCCTTTGACGCCGAGGTCACCGTCCGAATTGGTGCCTTCGGTCTGTACCGTGAAGGAGTGCTTGTCAGTGGGTTGCATCGTGATGCGACAATCGAGGCGGTTGACGGAATCGTTTGCCAAAGGTACGGTGTCGAATTCGATGTTGATGTTTCTGAACATACGGTAATTGCCCAAAGCCTTGTAAGTGTTGGTGACACTTCTCAAGTTATAGGGAAGTCCTTCGATGATGAAGATGGAGCGAGAAAAGGTTTGTGGCTTGATTTGTGGCTTGTCGAAAAAGTAGAAATCCCAATAGTTAGGCCGCTTTCTTGTCCCGGTTTCAACATAGAGTGTCGTTGAATCGATGGGCTTGCTGTTCATCTTTAATACCGAGTAGTCGGGATAGATGCTGATGTTGCGGACATAGTATTTCTTATAAGCCAGGTCGTTTTCTTTCAGTCGCATCGTAATCTCCATGGTATGGTTCATGAAATTACTGTCGACTTCGTAATAGATGTTGTCGCGATTGAAGTAGAAGTAGCCCGAGTTCTTCATCCTTTCAGTGATGATTTCCCGCTCATTGTTCAACGAATAGGCATTGTAGATGTCGCCTTCTTTGAGTGGGAACTTGGCACTGTCGCGCATAATGTAACTATTGATGAGGCTGTCCTCAATGACATAAGTCATCTCTCTGACCGTGTATGGCTCAGTGGGCATGACATGGTAGGTGACACTCGCCTTCTTTCGTTTTGTTTTCACCGTATGTGTCACCTTCGATCCGAAATAGCCGATGTTGTCGAGGTGCCGCATCATTTGGTTGGATGAGTTGTTGGCACCAGCACGGTCGTAATATACAGGCTCTCTGCCAAACGTTTTGTTGAGCCATCGCCATGTCTTATTGTTAGGATTTCTCTCGGCTTTATAATAGATCCAGGTGGGGACGTTGGAGCTAAAACTCTCTTTATAAGGCTTCAGGCTGATGTAAGACGACAGTTTGGACTTCTCAATCTTGGTGCCTTTCTTCTCGATGGATACATTGTTTTTCTTGACGAGGTATTTCCCTTCAGGCACAAACTTATTGATGTTGCACGAAGAAATCGTCAACGATAGGAGGAGTCCAATCAATATATGAAGCCTTCTGCCTTTCATGTGTGCATATTTGGCGCAAAGGTAAGAAAATTGCCTTTGCGGCAGAAGAGGGTTGCCCTATTTTTTTCAAACCACCTCGGCAACGGTGAAATTGCTGCCTCCGATGAAGACTATGTCGTCGAAATGGGCATTGTTGACAGCTGAACGATAGGCGTGGCTGACGGACTCGTAAACCTGTCCGCGCAAGCCCATGTCGAACGCTTTTTGGGCGAGTATATGGGCGTCAAGACCTCTGGGTATGTCGGCCTTGCAGAAATAGTATTCTGCACCGTGGGGCAAGAGTTGCAGGACGCTGTCGATGTCCTTGTCGTTGACCATGCCCAAAACGAAATGCAGCCTTTCATAGTTCATCTCGGCCAATTGTTGCACCACTTCCGTAATACCGGCCACGTTGTGTCCTGTGTCGGCGATGATGAGAGGCTCTTTGCCTAGAATCTGCCAACGGCCCATAAGATGGGTATTGTTGACGACCTTGGCGATGCCACTGCGGATGTCGTCTTCCGAGAGGCGGAATTTGTCGCGAAGCAAGTCAAGGGCACACATCACCGTGGTCAGGTTCTTTTGCTGGTAGTTGCCCATCAAAGGAATCTCAAGTGCTTCCATGTAGAGTTCGCTTTGCTTCCACACGTCGAATTGCTGTTCGGTGTTGGATTCGATATGGATCTTGTCGCAGTCAAAGATCTGGTCGGCAAAATAGATGGGGCTGTGGCATTCTTGGGCTTTGTCGATGAAGACCTGTTGGGTCTCGGGATGGGTCTCGCCGATGACGACGGGGATTCCAGGTTTGATGATGCCTGCCTTCTCGTATGCGATTTTGGCTCTCGTGTCACCCAAAAACTTCATGTGGTCGAAGTCGATGTTGGTGATGATGCTCAGTTCGGGAGTGATCAAGTTGGTGGAGTCGAGACGTCCGCCCATGCCTACCTCAATGATGGCGATGTCGACCTGCTCTTTCGAGAAATAGTCGAAAGCCATGCCGACGGTCATCTCGAAGAAGGAGAGTTCCATAGCCTCGAACTTTTCTTTGTAGATGTCGATGAACTGCACAACATTCTCTTCGGGAATCATCTCACCGTTGATACGGATACGCTCGCGGAAGTCGATGAGGTGAGGCGAGGTGTAGAGTCCGGTCTTATAGCCAGCCTCTTGAAACACGGAGGCAAGCATGTGGGAGGTGGAGCCTTTGCCGTTGGTGCCAGCCACATGAATCGACTTGAAGTTGCGATGCGGGTTGTCCAGCATCTGAAGGAGTTGTATGGTGTTGTTTAGGTCGGCCTTGTAGGCTGCAGCGCCGATGCGTTGGTACATCGGGAGCTTGTTGAACATCCATTCGAGAGTTTCTTGGTAGTTCATAGTTATCTGTTGATGACAAAAGTATAGGTGATGGTGCCGTGCTGTTCTTCAGGGGCATTGGGGTCAGATGCAAAGGTGGAGCGCAAGGCAGCTTGGATGGCTTTTTGGCGCATATCGTTGTTGATCAAAGTGGTGCCTTTTCTTGCAACTTCTGCTCGCGTTACCTTGCCGGCTCGGTCGACCCAAATGTCGACTACCACAACGCCTTCTTCGGTGAAGTCGTCGCTGGGACGGTGTAGACTTTTGGCACCACGACCACCGAGGTCATAGCCTGTGCCGTTGCCCTTGCCGCCTTGCCCATCATACTGTTTGATGCCCGCCAACCCGTTGGGTTTGCCTTGGTCGCCGGGTTGACCGGTGATGCCTTCCGAACCACCTGCCTGTGGGTTGTTGCTGCCTTTGAACAAGGCTCTTTGGTTGACCGTTGGCTTAGGCGTTTCGGTCGGTTGTTCCTGCTTGGGTTTAGTGGTTTTCGGCTTCTCCAAAGCGGGAGCTTCGTCGTCATTTTGTGCGACGATTTCTTCCTCGCTCTTACTGGTTTCTTGTTGCGGTTGTGCAGCCATAGGGATAGCAGGCGTCTCGGGCTGTAGGTTGCCCATGCCTTGATCCATCATACCCAGGTCGACTTCTACGCCTTCCTCACCAGGCAAAGGCAGTGGCGTCTTGAAGGCCATCAAAAACAGGACAAGCACGGCCAAGGCGTGAAACACGATGGTGCCCACGATGGCTATGCCTTTGTCTTTTTTCTCTTTGTCGTTCATATTCAGCCCTCCTATTTCTTTTGCGATGTGGCGAGGATGACCTTGTGGTTGTTATTGGTGGCGTTGTTGATTTCGTTGACGGCGTCAATCACATTGACGATGTATTGTACGGGTACGGTCTTGTCGGAACGCAATACCACCGTGGCTTGGCTGTCGTTACCAATCTTGGTGTTGATGAGGTCGGTAAGTTGGGTTTCGTCAGCTTGGTCTTCGTCAACGAAATACTGGAATTGGTCATTGATATACACGGTGACCGTCTGTTTGGCCATGGTCTTGCTGCTGCTTGAGGGTAGCATGAGCTTGATGGCGTTGGGGGCGACCAAGGTCGAAGTCAGCATGAAGAAAATCAGCAGGAGGAACACCAGGTCCGACATGGACGAGGAGTTGAAAGTGGGTTCGACCTTATTTCTGGATCTGATTGCCATAATGCTCAGGTTTTAAGCAGGTTCGTTCAACACGTCCATAAACTCGGTGGCTTTGCCTTCGAGCAGGTTGACGACCTTTTGGATCTTGGTGGTGATGATGGCGTGGAAGAAATAGGCGATGATGCCGACAATCAGACCGCCGACAGTGGTCACCATGGCTTCGTAGATGCCGGATGAGAGCAACTCGATATCAATGTTGTTGCCTGCCATCGACATGTTATAGAAAGCCCGGATCATGCCGGTAACGGTGCCCAAGAAACCAATCATGGGGGCAGCGCTGGCGATCATGGCGAGGATACTGACACCTCTCTCAAGTTTGGCGACTTCCAGGTTGCCCACATTCTCGATGGCTGAGTTGATGTCGCCGAGCGGACGGCCGATTCGGGAGAGACCTTTTTCGATCATTCTCGAAATAGGGGTGGAGTTGCTGCGGCACAAGGCCTTGGCCGAATCCAGCTTTCCGTCTTTCATGTATTCGCGGATGCGGTCCATAAAGCCATTGTCGTATTTCGTGGCACGCGAAACGGCGATGTATCTTTCGATGAAAATGTAGACCGCGATGATGGACAACACGGCCAATAAAATCATGATCCAGCCGCCTTTGGTGGCCAGGTCAAGGATGGAGAGTTTGACTTCAGTAGGCTGGGTTACGGCCTCGGGTCTAACAGCAGCGATAGTGTCGTTGACTGCCTGAGTGATTTGCAAAAGATTCATATGGTTTGGTTATGTAATTCTGTATAAAAACTGAAAATCAGATATATTATTGTTAACGCATGTCGATCACGTCCACTTCGGGATGCTTTGCTTCGTCAAAGGTGAAGAACTTGTTGTCCAACTTCTGGTCGTATTTCATCTCTTCTACCTTGATGATAAACTTGTTGCCGTCTTCCAGATAGATGTCGGCGCTCTTAAGCTCGGTCTTTTTCGTGTCGACTTTCATGGTCACGCGCTTGTATTGGCCTTTTGGATTCGCCAGTTCGATGGTGGCGATGCCTTTGGCGTCAATTCCAGAGAGGGTAGCTACGTAGCTCTCGTCCAAAGAGGTAAGGAGCTTGAGGGGTGTGTTGTCGGTGCCTTCGCTGGCGTTGCTGACCATGACTTCCTCGTCGTCGATGAGATACGACCAAATGGTCTTGCCGTCAGAGATGGTCTGTTGGTCGGTCATTTCGATTTTGTAAGCCTCGCCTTGCAGCCAAGCATGACCTTTTTCGGATTCCCCTAAAGTTTTTCCGTCGGGACTGATTTGGTAGTTGAAAACCATCTCCACGTTCTTGTGACTTCTCATTTGGTCGACCATGACGCGGATGATCTTCTCGGCGTTGTTTTGTGCGCTAACTACTTGTGCTGCAAATACTAATGAGATGCAGGCGATGATGTTCTTGATCTTCATTTTCAAATTCCGTTGTCTTTGTTGTAGATATCCCGCAAAATCTGTTCCAAAGCCATTTCGGAACTGACTTTCACTTCGCGGGACTTGCTACCGGAGAACGGTCCGACGATGCCTGCGGCCTCAAGTTGGTCGATGATGCGGCCTGCGCGGTTGTAGCCAAGTTTCAGTTTGCGCTGGATCATCGAGGTAGAGCCTTGTTGGGTCTGCACCACGATGCGAGCGGCCTCTTCGAAGAGGCTGTCGCGTTCGCCTTCGTCTTCGATGTCGGCGCCTTCGCCTTCGTCCTCGGGTACCTCAGGCAGCAGGAAAGGCTCGGCAAAGCCGCGTTGGTTGCCGATGAACTCGGTGACGGCTTCCACTTCGGGCGTGTCGATGAAGGCGCACTGCAAACGCACGAGGTCGTTGCCCGTGGAGAGCAGCATGTCGCCGCGGCCGATGAGTTGGTTGGCACCGCTTTGGTCGAGGATGGTCTTGGAGTCGACTTGCGAGATGACGCGGAAGGCGATACGGGCTGGGAAGTTGGCTTTGATGGAACCCGTGATGATGTTGACCGAAGGACGCTGCGTGGCGATGATCAGGTGGATGCCGACGGCACGGGCCAGCTGTGCGATACGCGCTATTGGAGCTTCCACGTCGCGACCTGCGGTCATGATGAGGTCGGCGAACTCGTCGACGACAAGGACGATATAAGGCAGGTAACGGTGACCCTCGGTGGGCAGCAGCCTGCGCGACTTGAATTTCTCATTGTATTCGATGATGTTGCGGCACTCGGCGGCTTTCAAGAGGTCGTAGCGCTGGTCCATCTCAATGCATAAGGAGTTGAGTGTGCGTACCACTTTCTTCACATCGGTGATGATGGCATCTTCTGAATCTGGCAACTTGGCCAGATAATGGCGCTCGATGCGGTTGTAAAGCGTCAGTTCCACCTTCTTCGGGTCGACCATGACGAACTTCAACTCCGAGGGATGCTTGCTGTAGAGCAGGGAAGCGATAATGGCGTTCAGGCCTACCGACTTACCTTGACCAGTGGCACCGGCCATAAGGATGTGTGGCATCTTGGCGAGGTCGAAGACGTAGGTCTCGTTCGAGATGGTCTTGCCGATGGCGCAAGGTAGGGCGTATTTCGAGTTTTGGAACTTCTCAGAGCTCAGCACGCTGCGCATTGAGACCGTCTCGGGTTTGCTATTCGGCACTTCGATACCGATGGTGCCCTTACCAGGAATGGGTGCTATGATACGGATACCTAAGGCAGCCAAACTCAAGGCGATGTCGTCTTCCAGATTCTTGATTTTGGAGATGCGGACACCTGCAGCCGGGACGATTTCGTACAAAGTGACCGTTGGACCGATGGTGGCCTTGATCTTGTCGATGGCGATGCCGTAGTTGCCCAAGGTTGCGACGATCTTGTCTTTGTTGGCGTTCAATTCTGCTTCGTCAATCTCCGATTTTCCTCCACCATAGTCGTTGAGCATGTCCAAGGTAGGGAACTTATAGTCGCTTAACTCGTAACGCGGGTCGAAAGGCGTGTCGATGGTGAAGTGCTCGTTGCCTTTGGGGGCTTCAATGGTCTCTTCCTTGGTGGTCTCGGCAATTTCCAAAGTCACATCTTTTTCAGGCTCATCCTGCTTTTCCATGACGGCCTCTTGCGGCTTGGCCTCGTTGAGGTCTGTTACCAAAGGAGTCTCTTCAACGGGATGGGTGAAGACGTTCTCTTTGGGCTTGTTGTCATCAGAAGACACGACCTCAAAATCGGGGTCTTTGGTGTAGGAGGTGACAGGGGGCAAATCCGAACCGTCATCTTCCTTATCATCATTGTAATCGGTGTAGGGCGCTTCATTGTGATTGTTGAAGATGCTGTTTTCCCGCTCCAGCTCATCTTTGATACGCTGCTCAGCGATGAGAGCGGCTTGTCTGCGGCGTTCTTCTTCCTTCTTCTCTCTCCGTTGCTTGAAATAGTTAAGCGTGAGGTTGAACTGGTAAATGGCAAAGACGAGGAACAGGAAAATGAGGATGAGCAATACACCTATCCATCCTGTGTAGTCCATGAGTAGGTTGTTTAGCCATCGACCGACAGCGCCGCCTAGGACTGAACACTTCGGCGCAGAAACAGAGAGGAAGGCAAAGAACAGAGGAATCCAAACCAAACACATGAGGGCGTATTTCCATATGTTCCAGAGGTTGATTTCCCTATCGGTGGTCAGCTTTAATCCTATTATTACGAGCAGGTAGATGAAGAAGAAAGCTCCGAGGCCGAAAGATTCTTTGATCAGCGTTTGTGCAAGGAAAAAGCCCGTGCTACCCGTCTGTGAATCAATCTCTGCACTCTTTTCGAAGACCTTGTTGCCGTATTCCTGATGGCTGCCGCTATAGAAACTGAAGAGATAAGAAACCAAAGCGATGGTTAAGAAGACGGCAAGGCAAAGAAACAGTATGCCGATGATGCGTTTCACACGGCCATCCGATTCTTGCTCCTTATCGGCCTTTTTGGGCTTGGCCTCCTTGCTTTTGGGTGCCTTCTTTGTGGGTTCTTTTTTGGGTTTCTCTTCTATTATCGGCTCTTCCGTCACGATCAGAGGACTCTCAACGGGGTCGGTTTCTGGTTGGACTTTAGGTCTGAATGTGTTCTCTTTGCGGTTGTTTCCTGTAGCCATTTTTCTGTCTTCGTTATTAGTTTGCAAAAATAAACAAAATAGTTGTTTTCGACATTGGCTTTTTTGCGTTTTTGGGCAAAAAAAATAGGCTGCCTGGGCAGCCTATAACTGTTTGCCTTTGACTCACTTTGGAATCCTAAACATCCTGTTCCAGCGGATGCCGCCGTTCTCTTTGTCGAGGGAGAGCCAAACGAGCACCGGCTTGCCCACGATGTGGTTCTCAGGGACGAAGCCCCAATAACGCGAGTCGGCGGAGTTGTGGCGGTTGTCGCCCATCATCCAATAGTAGTCCATCTCGAAGGTGTAGCTGTCGGCGGGTTTCCCATCAATGAGGATTTGGTTGCCCTGGACCTTCAAATCGTGGAGCTCATAGGCATGGATGATGCGCTCATAAAGCGGCAAGGTGTAGATGTTCAGTGGCACGGTCACGCCCTTCTTGGGGATGTAAAGCGGCCCGAAGTTGTCCACATTCCAAGGGTAGAGGTCGGGACGGTTGGGGAACAGGCTCGTGCTGGTTTCTTGTCCTGGAGCACGGACGACACGCATCACGGAGGTGATGTAAGGCAACTTGATGAGTTCGTCTGCCACTTTCGCGCTGATATTAAGGACGAAAGTGTTGGGGTCGTCGGTGCGGTAGCCTTCAGAGATGTGGTATTTGTCCAAGGTCTGCTTGTTGATGCCGCCGTTGGTGGTTACCACGGTATAGTTGTGCTGCATGTTCTCGGGTTCGAAGGCTTTCTCACCGTTGATGTATACGACACCATCAACAATCTTCAAGGTGTCGCCGGGCATACCGATGAGGCGTTTCACATAGTTCTCGCGTTTGTCGACGGGATGGGCGATGACCTTGCCGAAGTTCTGGTGATCGTTCCAAACACGGTTGCGACCATATTCGCGAACGAGGTCATAGTAGTTGATGCTGCTTTGGAAGATGTCGCAGACCGTGTCACCGGCAGGATAGTTGAACACAATGGGGTCGTAGCGCTTCATGGTGGAGACACCGGGATAGCGGTGATACGGCAATTTGATCCATTCCAAATAGGATTTCTTGGTCTTGCTTCCCGGCAAGGTGTTGTGCACAAAGGGGAAGGATAGGGGGGTGTTAGGTCTCTTGGGACCATAGTGTATTTTGCTTACAATCAGATAATCGCCGACGCAAAGCGACTTCTCCATACTCGAAGTGGGGATGGTAAAGGCTTCGAAGACGTACGTCCTGATGATCAAGGCAGCGACTACGGCAAAGATGATGGCATCGAACCACTCGCGTGCAGTCGATTTCTTGGGTCGCTGGGTCGTGAGCGGGTCTTGGTATTTGTCGTCCTTGGCAATAATGGGGAAGAAAATGCAAGGCAAGATGGCGGCCATGCCTTCCTCCCATACCTTGAATCGGCCGAAGCATTTGCCCAGTTCAACGAGCATGAGCAGCAGCATGAAGATGTTGATGTAGGGGAAGACGATGAAGAACCACCACCAGAATTTCTTGTGCTTGCCGATGATTTTCAGCAGGACATAGATGTTGTAATACGGGATGAGGCTGTACCAGCCTTTTTGTCCGGCGGCTTCAAACTGCTTCCAGCAGAAAGCAATCGGGATAGTGAACAGCGCCGGGACGATAAGAATGAAAAGTATTAGTGACATTTGATGATGTTTATTACTTTTATAACGATAGTTGTTGCAAAATATTATGAAGGTTTATGCTTGAAACAGATCCTCCATGTCGAATACGCCTGTTTTTCCAATAAGGAATTCTGCAGCGGCGATGGCGCCTAAGGCAAAGCCCTGACGGTTGAAGGCTTCGTGGGTGAGGGTGATCTTGTCGGCGGGCGATTCGGCCATCACGCTGTGGATGCCATTAACTTCGCCTTCGCGGGTTACTTTAATATACAAGGTGCGGTCGGATGGGTTGTCGATGCTCCATTGGCTGTAGTCGTGGTTGACGGCGAGGATGTCGTTGGCTAGCTTCACGGCGGTGCCACTGGGTTTGTCCAGCTTGTGGATGTGGTGCGTCTCGGCCATGGAGAGTTGGTAGCCGTACTTTTCAGCGTATTTTGCCAACTGCTTGTTGAGCAAGAACATAATGTTCATTCCGATGCTGAAGTTGGGCGCATGAAAAAGGCTTTGTTTCTCGTCGAGGCAACGTTTCTTGATTTCCTCGAAATGATCTTGCCATGCCGTAGTGCCCACAACAACGGGCAGATGCAGATCGAAGCAGCGGTTGATGTTGCTTACCACTTGGTCGGGCTGGCTGAAGTCGATGGCCACATCGGCTTGTTTGAGCATTTCGATTCGCTCCTCCCATTCCTTGGGATTGTCGATGGTAACGACGATTTTATGTTGTCGGGCGAGGGCGGCTTTCTCCACCTCGTGGCCCATCTTTCCGTATCCTATCAGTGCAATATTCATGGTTTAGAAATTAAGTTGGAACGACAAACCGACTTGAGCGTATTGTGGCATCTTAACGGGCGACTCCATGGGCCGCAGGTAAGGGTCGACACTGAGGCTGAGGTCGTCGCTGATGTCGTAGGAATAAAGGTGTCCGTCGACGCAGGCGTCGAGGATGTTGAGACCGTACCAGGCAGCGGTGAGGATGCAATAGAACTCAAAGTCGCGTCGGTACGATTCCTTATAAGTCTGCAGCTGTCCTTCGGCGTATTTGTTGGCCAAATCAGACTCGTGTTCGTTGAGGGTTACGCCTTCAGGCAGGTCGCCGGTTTTGAATTCGTAGGCATGCAGGTATGACTTGTACTCGTAATAGTTGTTATAGGCCATATAGCCCAAACCGCCCAGGCCGGCATAAACGATGGGTACTTTCCACCATTTTCGGTTGTAGACCTGTCCCAATCCAGGGAGGCAGGCCGACATGATGGTGGCTTTCTTAGGGCTGTGAGGTTTCTTGGCTTTGACGGTCTTGGCCGGCTCTTGTTGCTTGACAACGGTGTCGGCAGAGATAACGGCGTTGCCCACGGTGTCGAACACCACATTCTGCGCTTCCGTTTGCTGAGAGGCGAAAAGAAGGATGATGCCTAATAGAAACAGGAAACGGCGCAGCATGGCAATCACTTGTTGTTGAACAGTTCCATGATGCGGTCAAACTCGGCTTCGTCTTTGAAGTCGATGACCACGCTGCCTTGGCCTTTCACGTTGCGCTTCACCTTGACTTTGGTGTTGAGTGTCTGCGACAGTTTCTTAATGCTGCTCTTGAAGTGTTCGGGGATGTAGTTGGTCTGCTTACGCTCCTTGTCGGCCTTACCTTTGGCTTTATCGGCCATCTCTTCGGTCTGGCGCACATTCATCTCGTCCATGATGATCTGCTGGAGGAGTCTTAGTTGCTCTTCCTTGTCATTGATGTTGATGAGGGCACGGGCGTGGCCCATGCTGATGTGGCCGTCGCGGATGGCGATTTGCACTTCTGCAGGCAATTTCAACAGTCTTAAGAAGTTGGCAACGGCGCTGCGGCTCTTGCCTACCTTCTCGCTCACTTCTTCTTGGGTCATGTTGCACTCGTCGATGAGACGTTGGTAGGAGATGGCCACCTCGATGGCGTTGAGGTTCTCGCGGTGGATGTTCTCGATCAGTGCCAACTCAAGCATCTGCTCGTCGTTGGCCACGCGGATGAAGACAGGGATAGTCTTCAGTCCTGCCATCTTGGAGGCGCGCAGACGGCGCTCGCCTGAGATGAGTTGATATTTGTTGTAGCCAAGCTTCCTGACCGTTACAGGCTGAATCACGCCTTGTTCCTTGATAGATTGGGCTAGTTCTCTCAGTGCAGTCTCGTCAAATTCAGTGCGGGGTTGGAAGGGGTTGGTCTCGATGAGGTCGATGTCAATTTCGGCAACGGCGCCTGCAACGAAATCGCCGCTGATGTCTTTGCTGGTGATGTCGGTTTCGGGGCTTTGCATGATGGCATCGAGGCCGCGGCCCAAGGCTCTTCTGTTCTTGTCAGGCATGGTATTCAGTCGTTTTTGGTGGATAAGTTGTTCTTTTCGAGGATCTCGCGTGCCAGGTTGAGGTAGTTGATGGCACCGGTGCTGTTGGCGTCGTACATGACGATGGTCTTGCCGAAGCTGGGCGCCTCGCTCAAGCGCGTGTTGCGGTTGATGATGGTGTTGAACACCATGTCTTGGAAGTGCATCTTGACCTCTTCCACCACTTGTTTCGACAAACGTAGGCGGGTGTCGAACATGGTGAGCAGGATGCCTTCGATGTCGAGGTCGGGGTTGAGACGCGTTTGGACGATCTTAATGGTGTTCAACAGTTTGCCGAGACCTTCAAGGGCAAAGTATTCGCATTGCACGGGGATGATGACCGAATCGGACGCGGTGAGTGAGTTGACCGTGACCAGACCCAACGACGGCGAGCAGTCGATGATGACGAAGTCATATTCATCGCGTATGGGGGCGAGCAGTTTCTTCATCATCAGTTCGCGTTCCGGCAGGTTGATCATCTCGATTTCGGCACCCACAAGGTCGATATGTGCAGGGATCAGGTAGAGGTTAGGCGTCTCGGTCTCAGCGATGACGGTCTTGGGGTCCACTTGGTCGATGATGCATTCGTAGATGCTGGTCTCCACGGTTCTTGGGTCGATGCCTACGCCCGAGGTCGCATTGGCCTGCGGGTCGGCGTCGATGAGGAGGGTCTTGTATTCAAGAACGGCCAGACTGGCCGCGAGGTTGATGGCGGTGGTAGTCTTGCCTACGCCGCCTTTCTGATTGGCAATTGCAATGATCTTACCCATGTCGTTTCGGTCTCTTGTTTTAGGCTACAAAAGTACGCATTTCGGTGCATTTTATTGTTTCGGTTTTTGGAAAGTTATCAACATCCGCGCGTTTTGTTGATAAGTTTTTGTCGCAGTGATGGTTTGCAACAAAAAAGGCCGCAAATGTGCGGCCTTCGTTCTTTTTTATGGGCTGGATAATTACTTGTCCAGGCTGTCAAACCATTTGTCGATAGCGCTGTCGATCTCGCCATGGCTTTCGCCTTCCGCATTGTCGAAGTGGCGGGGCTCCGGCTGGTCGTAATAGTCGGCAGGATATTCGCCCGTTTCGATGTAGTTGATGGCATCGTTCAAGCCCTTAGTGACTTTCTCAAAGTCTTCCTTGTAGAGGAAAATCTTGTGTTTCTCGTAGAAGAAACGGTTGAGACCCTCATCAAAACGGCGCTTGCTTTCGGTTATGGTGATGTACTTTTCGTCGTTCTTTGTGGATTTGACATCAAAAAAGTAAGTTCTCTTTCCTGCTTTCACTGCCTTGGAGAACAATTCCTCTTTTCCTTTCATTTCATTTTCTTCCATCATGTCTTTCAATAATTTGATTCTTTCTTACTTGTTCTTTTGTGTTTGAAAAGTGGGGCAAAAGTAGGAAAAAAATGAATATCGGAGCGTTTTATGTGTTATTTTTGCAGTCAAATACGTTTTCTATGGAACTGAATTTGAAACGCCCCATAGCCTTTTTTGACCTGGAGACGACGGGCTTGAACACCTCCCACGACCGCATCGTGGAGATGAGTGTTTTGAAAATCAATGTGAACGGCGACGAGGAACAACGCGTGTGGCTGCTTAACCCGGAGATGCCGATCTCTCCAGAGTCCACTTCTGTACATGGCTATACCGATGCGATGGTGGCCGACAAGCCCACTTTCCGCGAGAAGGCAAAAGAGATTGCTTTGTTTATTGGCAATGCCGACTTGGCGGGATATAACATCCTGAAATTCGACCTCCCGATGCTGGTGGAGGAGTTTCTCCGTGTGGACTACGACTTCGACCTCAAGAGCCGCGACTTTATCGATGTGATGAACATTTACATGAAGATGGAGCCGCGCAACCTGAAGAGCGCCTACCGTTATTTCTGCCATGCTGAGTTGGAGGGCGCCCATGGTGCCATGGCCGATACCAAGGCCACTTACGATGTGCTCCGTGCTATGCTTGATAAGTACCAAGGCGTTGACTATGAGGATGGAAAAGGAAACAAATCGCAAGGCCCAACCAACGATATGAAGCAACTCTCCGAGTTCTCGGCGCACCATAAGAACGCCGACCTTTCGGGTCAGATCATCTTCGATGAGGAAGGCAAGGAGGTCTTCATGTTTGGCAAACACAAAGGCAAGAGGGTGGAGGATGTGTTTCGCATGGAGCCGCCTTATTATGACTGGATCATGAAAAACGACTTCCCACGCTATACGAAGAAGGTGGTGACCGCTATCAAGTTGCGTATGGGAGGTAAAAATGTAAAATAATGAAAATCATCTGTATAGGACGCAACTATCTGGCGCATGTCAAGGAATTGGATAACGACTTGCCAACGAAGCCCATGTTTTTCATGAAGCCCGACACAGCCTTGTTGCCCGTCGGCGAACCTTTCCCCTATCCTGACTTCAGCAATAAGGTACATTACGAGACCGAATTGGTGTTGCGCATTTGCAAGACTGGGAAGTCGATTGATAAGGAAACGGCCTCGGAGTATTACGACACCATCACCGTTGGCATCGATTTCACCGCCCGCGACATGCAAAGCGAGTGCAAGGCCCAAGGGCATCCCTGGGAGATCGCCAAGTCGTTTGACTATTCGGCTCCCGTTGGCGAGTTTAAGGCAATCAACAAGTTGAAGCATCCTGATAACATTGCTTTTGGAATGAAACTTAACGGCGATTGGGTGCAACAAGGTCACAGTCATGATATGATCTTCGACTTCAATACGATTGTCTCTTATGTCTCGCGTTTCGTCACGCTGAATCCGGGCGATTACATCTTCACGGGGACTCCGCAAGGGGTGGGAGAGGTGCATGCCGGCGACAAGTTGGAGTTGTTCTTGGAAGATGAGCTCGTGTTTGAATTTGAAATAAAATAATGATAATCAATAGAATAATACTATGAAAAAGCTTTTCCTTATCGCCCTGCTTGCAGTGGCATTCCAACTTTCAGCACAGCCTTTATGGATGCGTCACAATGTGATTTCGCCTCAAGGCGACAAGATTGCTTTTTGCTATAAAGGCGATGTGTATGTGGTGAACGCCCAAGGTGGCAAAGCCCTGCAAATCACTACCAATGCCGCTTACGATGGCGACCCGGTTTGGTCACCCGACGGCAAACAGATTGCCTTTTCCACCGACCGAAACGGTAACTTCGATGTGTATCTTGTTTCGGCCGAAGGCGGCGTGGCCAAACGCATAACGACGAACTCGGCCACTGAGATACCCTTGGCTTTCTCGCCTGATGGGAAGGAAATCTATTTCACCGCCCAAATCCAGAAAGCAGCTGAGAATGTGCAGTTTGCCTCGGGTTGGATTACCGAGTTATATAAGGTGAGCACCGAAGGCGGTCGCCCCGAACAGGTGGTGGCCGTACCTGTGAGCAGCATGTCGTTCGACAAGGACGGCAAGTCGTTCCTTTACTACGACCGCAAAGGTAGCGAGAACGTGTGGCGCAAACATCATGTATCTTCCGTGGCGCGCGATGTGGTGTACTACAACGCCAAGAAGAAGACCCACACCATATTAACTACCAATGTTGGTGAAGACCGCGATCCAAGATATTTGCCTGGCTATAAGGATGTTGTGTTCTTGAGTGAGCGCAACAATGGCAGTTTCAATGTCTATAAGGCTCCCGCTGACAACCTTGAACAGGTGGAGGCAGTGACTCGCTTTAAAACGCACCCTGTCCGCTTTTTGAGTGTGGCCAACAATGGCCTACTGTGCTATGGCTACATGGGGGAGATCTACACACAACGCATTGGCGGTGAGCCTCAAAAGGTGAACGTTGAAATCGTCAACGACCAAGCAGAGGAACAGATGGTGAAGCAAGATTTTAAGGGTGCAGGCAATTTCGCGTTGAGCAACGACGGCAAGTTGATTGCCTTTGTCTCGCGCGGTGAGGTCTTCGTTACGGGCGTCGACGAATACGCTACCACAAAGCAGATCACGCATACGCCGCAGGCCGAGCGCAGTCCCTCGTTCTCGAAGGACGGCCGCACCTTGGTCTATGCCTCGGAGCGCGACGGCTACTGGAACCTCTACCAAGCCACTATCGTGCGCAAGGAAGACTACAACTTTGCCTACGCCACCTTGATTGACGAGAAGCCCCTGTTCGACAACGACGGCATCGAGCGCAGCAATCCCGACTATTCGCCCGATGGCAAGGAAATTGCCTTTATTGAGAATCGTAATATCTTGAAAGTCTATAACATAGAATCAAGGAAAGTGCGTCAGATTACCGATGGCACACAACATTACGGTAGCATTGGCTACGAATGGTCGCCCGACGGCAAATGGTTCGCCATAACCTTGATCACCCACATGCGCGACCCCTATTCCGATGTTGCCATCGTGTCGGCCAGCGGTGATAAGATGATATACAACATCACCGAGAGCGCCTACTTCGACGATGACCCGCAGTGGGTGCTGGATGGCAATGCCATTCTCTTCAATTCGGACCGTTATGGTATGCGTTCCCATGCCTCGTGGGGCAGCCAAAGGGATGCCTTCATCGCCTTCCTGAACCAGGATGCCTACGACAAGTTCCGCCTCAACAAGGAAGAGTACGCTTTGTTGAAGGAGCAGGAGAAAGGCAAGAAGGACGACAAGAAAGAGGAGCCGAAAAAGGAGGAGAAGAGCGACAAGAAGAAAGACAAGAAGAAGGACGGCCCTTCGACAGGCTCAGGGGCCTCGAAAGACGAGAAGCCCAAAGAATCCAAGAAGATTGAGGTTGACTTGGAGCATTTGCAGGACCGTGTCATCCGCCTGACGCCGATGTCATCAAATTTGAGTGGAATGGCTTTGTCGAAGGACGGAGAGAAGCTCTATTTCATGACCTCGTTTGAGAAAGGCTACGACCTATGGGAAATGGACGTTCGCGAGAAGTCGATGAAGATTACGAAGAAGATGGGGCAGGGCGGTGCCCATTTGGTCGTGAAGGACGACAACATCTTCCTGCTTTCGGGCGGCAACCTGCAAAAGGTAGACAAGGGTGGCAAGTCGACGCCGATTAAATTTGACGCCACCATGGAACTCGACCTCGCCGCTGAGCGTGAGTACATGTTTAACCATGTCTTCCTGCAAACCGAGAAGCGTTTCTTTATGAAAGACCACCACGGCGTGGACCTCGACATGATGAAGGAGGCCTACCAGCCTTTCTTGGCGCATATCAACAACAACTACGATTTTTCCGAGATGTTGAGCGAGATTTTGGGTGAACTGAATGTGTCGCATACGGGCTCGGGTTATCGTCCTTCAAGTCGTGGAGGTGACGCCACGGCAGAGTTCGGCGTGCTGCTCGACCTCGACTACAAAGGTGACGGCTTGAAGATTGCTGAGGTGGTGGAAGGCAGTCCCTTCGACAAGAAGAACTCTAAAGTGAAAGCGGGTTCTATTATCCAAAAGATTGACGGCGTGGAGATTACGAAAGGCATGGACTACTATCCTTTGCTTAACAACAAACGCGACAAGACCGTTTTGGTGACCCTCAAAGATGGTGGCAAGACTTGGGACGAGACCGTGAAACCCATCAGCCATGGCGCGATGAACGAGTTGCTTTACAACCGTTGGGTAAAACACAACGAAGAGACGGTGAAGAAACTGTCAAACGGACGCTTGGGCTATGTACACATCAAGAGCATGGGCGATGCCAGCTATCGTGATGTGTATTCACAAATCCTCGGCAAATACAACCTCTGCGACGGCATCGTTATTGACACGCGCTTCAATGGTGGTGGTCGCCTGCACGAGGACATCGAAATCTTGTTTAGCGGTGAGAAATACTTGGAGCAAGTTGTCAACGACAGCGTGGCCTGTGTGATGCCTTCGCGACGCTATAACAAACCTTCGGTGATGATTATCGGCGAGGCCAACTACAGCAACGCACACGGCACACCATGGGTTTACAAATACAAGAAGATGGGCAGCCTTGTCGGTATGCCCGTACCTGGCACCATGTCGAGTGTGACTTGGGAGACCTTGCAAGACCCGTCGTTGTATTTCGGCTTGCCCGTGGTGGGTTACCGTACCGAACAAGGCAACTGGTTGGAAAACACCCAGCTGGAGCCTGATGTCAAGGTGCGCAACACGCCTGAGAAGATGGCTGAAGGCGTAGATGAGCAACTCGAGGCTGCCGTGAATGAACTGCTGAAAGAGGTGAATGATTTCCATTATTGGGGAAAATAAAGAATGTGTTGAAGGCCTCAACAGGTATGTCATCCCAACGCAGGCACGTGGGCAAAGGCATGGGATCTATACCTGATGAGGCCGTAAATTAAGGTTTTTACCTCTTGAACCGCCTCCTATAGATTCCCGCCTTCGCACTTGCCCCTGTTGGAATGACATAGGAGGCTGGCTCTTTTACAATTTTAGCACAGTTTTTGCGTTAATAGATGAAAAACTAATCTGTTATGCGCAAGATTTGGTTGGTTGTATTGTTATTGCTGGTTTCCAATCTGACTTATTCCCAATGGGTTGCATTGGATGGAGATGATTATTTGGTGCATCGCGTTTGGATGTACAATGATACGGTAAGGGTGTGTGAAACCAAAGTTGCAAAAGAATTGTATGATTATTATCAACAGGAACGAGACCATTACTTTTTTCGCTATGAAATGGAAGGGAAGCAAATAGGAGATAATCGTAAAAGTTTTGTTTTTTCAGAGAATGGCAAACCTGTTATAAAAGATTTGGCAAGGAGGTTGGAAACAATTGCAACATCAGAAACTGATAAGGTTGAGGCAGCACTTTCTTACGTCCAGTCATTACCATATTCATATGATTCTACCTCAAAAGGAAAGGATGAATATGTCCGTTATCCTATTGAGACTCTTGTGGATGGCTGTGGGGATTGTGAAGATAAATCTGTATTATTGGCAGCAATTTTGCGTGAGATGAACGTCGATTTTGTGTTGTTAATGGCACCAGACCACATGGCTGTTGGAGTGGATTGTCAACCACATAATGATTCAACATATTATATGTTCAATGGGAAGAAATACTATTACGTTGAAACCACTCAGCCTGAATTTAGAATTGGACAAGTTCCAGATAATATTCCAAAGGCTAAGATTGAAGTCATATCTTGTGAGGAAACTCCTATACTGATTGTTAAAGATGTTCAGTTTGAATCCCAGCCTGCCATGGTTTTTGAGAAGGCATCTTGTGTGTTGGAAATGGTTTTGCAGAATCTTGGTCCAAGTAAGATTACAGGGTTGAAGATTGATGTGACCTTGGTGACGAAAAATAGACGCGGTGAACGGGTTTTGGCCGAAGAGCATAAAGAATTGGCCAATTTGCCCGAATGTAAGGAACGTTCAGAAAAGATTGCCTTCAAGAGTTTTATTAAGGAAAACAGCGTGCTTCGGGTTGAGCTTTCTGGTGACAACATCGCTGGGCAATCTTATGAATATGAAATGAATTATAGCCAAACAAGGCGTTTTTAATCACTCCACCATCACCTCATCCATAAAAATCCATGAATCATATCCCGTTCCGGGAAGTCCTTCCGGCAGTTTTCCTGGATTCTTCACCAAGATGCGTAGGTAACGCGTTGAAAGATTAGGCAATTCAAATCGCTCACGGAAGGTGTGATTGCCAGTCAAAGGAATTTCGGTTTTGAGGTTGAAGGTCTTGAAAGGTTTGTAGTTCTTCCCATCGTTGGAGGTGTAGACTTCAATCTCGTTGGGGCGCAAAATCCAATCGTGGGCATTCACCAAGAAACCTATATTCAAAGCATTGACTTTTTGGACTTTGCCGAAATCAATCTCAAGATCGGCGTCGATGCCGTAGAAGCCTTGCCAGTGGCCGTCGGTGTAGTCGTCGCTACCGAGACTACCATCCAATAATGCATTATCGCCACCGCCTGAATACTCGGGGCGGTAATTTCCTGCTGGACTGTTGAGTTGCTTTAGCCTTCCCATGCCCTTGTGATAGCAGAAATAACGCTCAGTGCAAACGGGTTCGCCCAAGGCGTTGAAACAAGCTGCTTTCACGAGGCAAGGACGTTCCAAAACAAAGGGCTTTTTATAGATGGAATCGTTTGGCGAAACTACTTTTCCATCAATGGTATAGTAGATACTCTTGTCGTTGAAAACTGTCTTTAGCTCCACTGCTGCACGGCCTTTATTGTCAGTGGAGGCTTCAATAAACGGCAGATAATCAAGCTGTTGTAATTCTTCAGCAATGTCATCGTATTTGTCCATGTTGACATCCAGCCAATAGGGACGACTTTCGATGTTCCATACCTTGACATACTCGGTTTTCAGGTCGTGAAGTGTAGTCATCAATTCCCCAATCATCTTTTTGCTTTCCGCGATGTTGGTTTTCGTTGGGTCGTTGTAAGTGCGATAGAGTTGGATTCGGGTCGCGTTACGTTTGGCGCACCACTGCATGCGGTGCACGGCATAGAGCGCGTTGTCGAAGAGGCCGGCGTTGCGCTTCACTTTGTTTTTGTCATTTTTCAGATCCTTCTCTAAGGCAGACAGTGCCACGGAGGCTCTTTGGTTCAAGGCTTTGATGGAATCACTGACAAGGGCAGGGTAGAAGGGCGCCATGGGCTCCGTCATGGCGGTGAATTTGCCGATGCCGTCGATTTTCGTCCATTCGGAAAGTGCTTCGAGATGCTCGAAGATGTCGCTGGAGAGGCTGCCCATGAAATGGATGGTGAAGTCGGTTTCAGTGCTGCGCTCTTGCAGGGAAGCGGCGTTCCAACTCCTTTCAGCGCCCAATGCAAGGCCATACAAAGCACTGTTGATCAACGATTCGCCGAAGTCGTCCCAACAAGTGTTGATGACACCGAGTGCGCCGTTTTTGTATCCGTCGCGACATAGGTTGGCGATGTTCTTCTTGAACTCGTAATGTTTAGGCCAAACCCTTTCGGAAAGGCTCACCCCGGGTGCGACAAAGAAGTTGCGTCCCGACTTGACATAAGGTTGTAAGAAGTCGTCGAAACTATCGATGCCCACATAGCTCCATGCGATGAGGAAGATGTCTTGGTCTAGATTCTCAAGGATTTCTGAGTGTTGGTCAGCGATGTCGCCCCACATCATCACACGCTTGCGATAGGGGCGAAGCATGCGGTTGACGCGGTTGACGTGCTGATAGTACACGGTTTCTGCCCCCAACGAATCGACGTAGGCTTTGGCCGCACCTTGACCGAGGCTCTCCGTCTCGTCACAATTGATGTTGAAGTATGGCGACTTATAGGCTCTTGCCACCTCGCGGAGATGGTCTTCCAGAAATTTGTATGTCTCATCTTTGGCAGGGTTGAGGTTCCATTTCGTGTCGGCCAAATGGCTGTAGAAGGGATTGCTCAAAATCTCCTCAAAATGCCCAAAACATTGCTGGTTGCCAATGATTTGGATGTGATAAGGTTTGCAGAAGTCTTCCAATTCCTTGATTTCCTCGGCGGTGAAGGCATCGGTGGGCGCTATGTCGGGGTGGCACTTGGTTTTGAAGGTGTGCTCGGTATAGAGCGAGAAGGCGTTGAGTTTGCATTCTGCCAACTGCGGGATGAGGCGTTTCAGGTAGTCCATGCTGACGATGGGCCCCCGGCTGATGTCGTCCTGCCAAGCGCGTACCTTGAAGTTGGGCCAGTCGGTGATGGTCATGCTGGCGATGACGATGGTGTTGTTTGGACTTTTCAGATAAGCATAACGATAGAGTTGTTTCAGACTTTGAGTAGCATAAAAGAGTCCGGTGTTGGTAGTGGCTTCCAGTCGGATGAAATTGCTGTTTACCGTCAGGCGGTAGGCTTGGTCCTCGTTTTCGCTCACGCCGAGATGGTCGGTCTTGACGAGTTCGATGAAATGCATGCCTTTGATGACGCCGCGTGAAAACATCACCTTCCTGCCGCTGATTTGGTCCAAATCGTTGCGAAACATCGTGACGATCTGGTTGATTTCGGCATCGGAGGCATCGTAAGTGAGGACGACGTTATCGTCCCATGTGAAATATCCCTCGGTGAATTCGACTTGTTGTGGAGTGGGGAGGATATGGGTGTTTTGTGCGAAGGCGCATAGACTGAAAAGGCAAAGGATAATCAGGAGTCGGGTTCTCATAGTTGGAAAATTTCTGCAAAGATAACAACAAAACTGCTATATTTGCCACAAAATTAACTTCGTTGAATTAGACATTTCTAGGACTATGATTAGATTGGAAATCTGTGCCAACGGCATCAAATCGTTGCAGAATGCGATGGACGGCTGTGCCCAATGCGTGGAGTTGTGCGAATGCCTCGAAGTGGGCGGCGTGACCCCTTCTTTCGGCACTTTGGCCAAGGCCATTGATATTTCGTTTATCCCGATGCGTGTGCTCATTCGTCCGCGACCGGGCAACTACATCTACGACGAGGAAGAAGTCGAGATGATGAAGACCGACATCATGCTTTGCAAAAAACTCGGCTTTGAGGGCGTGGTCATCGGTGCCTTGAACGACAAGGGAGAGCTTGACGTTGAGACGATTAAGGCCTTGATGGGAGCAGGCGAGGGACTGAAATTCACCTTTCACCGTGCCATTGATGCCTGCGTGAAGCCTTTTGATGCTGTCGAGAAACTGATTGAACTCGGTTTCGATAAAATCCTGACTTCGGGCGGTAAGCCTACGGCCTTGGAAGGCGTTCCGATGATTGCCGAGATGCAGCTGCGCTATGGCGACAAGATCGGCATCATGCCAGGCGGCGGCATTAACCTCGGCAATGTGAAGGACATCCTCAATATGACGGGCGCGGTGCATTGCCACGCCTCGTTAGCCCATTGGGTACCGCGCTTCAACGAGAAACTCTATCCCAACCAGAAGGACGCGACAGGCGCCACTATGGTCTGGACCGAGTCGAACAAGGACTTGATTTACGAGATGGAAAAGATGCTGAATCCGTTTTGATTATCTCACGCAGGAATGTTTATCTCACGCAGAATACGCAGAATACGCAGAAGCGCGAAGCGGCAACAATTCCCATAATTCTGCGATTTCTGCGTGCAAATAATATCTCACAATGAAAAAGTTATTCCCCATGATTCTACTGGCATTCGCCTTTTCTGCGTGCCAACAGGTCGAAAAACCCAACGTCGTCGTGCAAAGCCTCAACCAAGGCTGGACGCTCACGGGCGACACCTTAAATATTAATATGCAGGTCGATGTGCCCTCGGTGGTGCAGCAAAGCCTTTATGAAAACGGCGTGATACCGCATCCTTATCTTGGCACGGTGGAGAACCAATTGCTCTGGATTTCCGACCATCCTTGGGACTACACACTACATTTCGATGCAGACAAGGAACTATTTGAAAAAGAGAATGTTGAGCTTTGTTTTGAAGGTCTTGACACCTACGCCGAAGTTAGTTTGAATGGCTATGAGCTTTTTTCTGCCGACAACCAGTTCCGTGAATGGAAAGCAGATGCGAAACCATTTTTGAAAGAGAAAGACAACCTGCTTGAAGTGCATTTTATCCGATACGACAGCACCCAATTGGCTTTGTATGAGCAGCATCAGCCACGATTGCCCGAAAGGTATGCCGTCACCCGTAAGGCACCCTATCAGCACGGCTGGGACTGGGCCCCCAAGTACAAGAACGTGGGCATCTGGAAACCCGTGAAGCTAGTGGGGTGGGATATAGCTCGTTTGGATTATGCTTATATTGTTACAAACAAGTTGGATTCTACTTATCATGTTTATCTAGACTTTTCTGACGATGATGCGATTATTTACCCGTGTTATGGCGTAGTTGGCCCCAGTGAGGATTTAGAGGTTGATATTTCCGTGATAGACGGACCTTCGATAACACCAATGATTCTGGATAGCGTGGTTTTTTCCTTTTCAAAAGATCGGCTGGATTTTAACGATCCAATAGTCTTTAAGCATCCAGAGTTTTGGTGGCCCAACGAAATGGGTGAACAACCGCTATATGATTTTGAAATTGTATTGAAGAAAGATGGTAGGGTTTTAGATACCAAAACAATCCGTACTGGCATCCGTACGTTCGAGATGGTGGACGAGCCTGACAGCCTCGGTCGCGCGTTCTATTTCAAAGTGAACGGCGTGCCGATGTATGCCAAAGGTGCCAACTATGTCCCCGAGGAGATGATTGAGACTTGGATCAATGCCGACAATACGCTACGTCTGCTACGTCAAGCCAAAGACGCTCATTTCAATATGCTGCGTGTGTGGGGCGGTGGCATCTATCCCTCGGACGACTTCTTCAACATTTGCGATTCATTGGGCATCTTGGTCTGGCAGGACTTCATGTATGCAGGTTCGATGTATCCTTTCGACGAGACTTTCCTCGAAAACGCCCGAATTGAGGCGGAGGAGCAGGTGAGACGATTGGCAAGTCATCCGTCGTTAGCCTTGTGGTGTGGTGGTAACGAGATTTCGGAAGGTTATTATAATTGGGGCTGGCAACAGTCCTTGGGCTGGAGCGAGGAGGACGACAAGGCCATTAAGGCAGGATACGACCAACTCTTTGAAACCATATTGCCAGATGCTGTGGCCTTGTACGATGGCACGCGACCCTACTGGCCTAGTTCACCTTCGAAAGGTTGGGGACGACCCGAGAGTTTGACGGAAGGCGATGTGCATTATTGGGGCGTTTGGTGGGGTGAGTTGCCTTACGAGGTCTATCGCGAGAAAGTGGGTCGCTTCAACAGTGAATACGGCTACCAAAGTTATCCCGATTACCAAACTTTGCTGAAAATCGCGCAAGGCGAGGAGCTGAGCAAGGATGCCGAGGTGATTGCAGCGCACCAAAAACACGCCCGTGGCACCCGACAAATCGACGATTTCATCAAACGATATTACCCCAATGTCCAGCCGAAGGACTTTGAGGAATATGTGCATCTGAGCCAACTCTCGCAAGCCTACGGCATGGAAATTGCCATTGAGGCGCACCGCACCGCGAAGCCTTACAATATGGGCACGCTCTATTGGCAACTCAACGATGCCTGGCCCGTGACGTCATGGTCGTCCATCGACTATTATGGCAATCCCAAGGTGTTTTACGAAAGGCTCAAGACACTTTATGCGCCCGTGCTTTTAAGTCTCGACAGGAAAGACTACGGCGTTTTCGTCACGTCCGACTTGCTGCGCAACATTGATGGCACGCTGACTGTCATGGTGTGCGATTTTGAAGACCTTAAACATGACGGACTCAAAGACCATCCGCTATTTGAGCAAAAAGTGAAGGTGGAGATGGTTGCCAACGAGAACCGTAAATTCGTCGTTGAAGGCTTAAGCGAATATATGCGCAACCTTGACTTGCAAAAGGTTTATGTGAAGTTGCAATTGACCGAAGGCGACAGCCTTACCGCCGAGCGCAAATGCTATTTTTCCGCTTTTTTTGAGTGAGGGCTGTAACTTTTTTGTTGTTTCTCCGTATTACGTTTGTTGATAAGAAAAACAACAAACAATTAAATACTAATACAATGAAAACAAGATTATTTTTTGCAGCCTTGCTGCTGCTGGCCTTCGGAACGGTGAAGGCACAAAACGAAGCTGATCAAATCAATATCATCAGAGTCCTTGGCTCGGGCGATGTGTATGTCAGCCAGACTCCAGGCCAATTATCATTGAAGAAAGAGGGCAAAATTGTCACTGACTACAATAGGACGTCAGACATGCTCATTCTCTCCGGCTCTGACGATTATGAAGTCGCCATTTCGCAACTTAAAAACATCCAGTTGCTTTCGTCAGCTGATGTCGTCTGCAAGAGCACTATTAATGGTGACTATATTAACGTCTATAGTAGTGGATCAGGCGACATGGTGATGAAGTTGGATTACGACACCGTACATGTTGTCCTGAATGGATCGGGCGACATCATCCTTGAGGGCAGATGCAATGTGTTGCAAGCCATACTGCTTGGAAGTGGTGACTTGGTTACCGATGGTATGAAGGCTGGCGATTCGTTTATCGATTTAAGAGGATCGCGCGAGGCTAGAGGAGGTGACGACGTGTCGCTTTCCGAACTTATGGCCGAACTGGGCACTAATCTCGAACGTCTTTCCGACTCTGTAGACTGGAAGAATGTCGAAAAAGGAATGGAACAATGGGGAAAAGACATGGAAGAATGGGGACGTAAGATGGAGAAATGGGGTGAGCGTTTCGAGCACAAGCAGGGCGGAAACTCTATTCGTCCTAAAAGCAATGACCGCCCGGCTCCTGATCAGAATAGACGTCCTGAAAAAAAGAACCTCCTTTTCGATGGCAACTGGAACGGCTTCGAAGCCGGCTTGAATATGCTGCTGGGTCCGGGCTCAACGGCTAATTTTGAAGGTGATTATAGCTTTTTGGAGCTGCGTCCCTTGAGGAGCTGGGTGTTCAATTTCAACATTGCTGACGTGGGTATCGCTTTCGACCGTCGTCACATCGCAGGCCTCTACACAGGTGTTGGATTGGGATGGAACAACTATAGCTTCAATAAACCTATAAAGGTTATTAAAGGTGATTCTGATCTTGAGTATGAACCCTTGGATGCTGCAACATGGAGGAGGAGCAAGCTGGGTGTCCTTTATGTCCAGGCTCCGCTGATGATTGAGGTACGTCCTACCCGCCGTCTCTATATCGCTGCAGGCGTCACTGGAGGCTTGCGTGTCGATGGCTGGACCAAGGTCAAATTCCAGAATGGAGATAAGGTCAAGGTGCATAGCGACTATTACCTGAATCGTTTCAAACTTGACGCTTCGCTGCGTATCGGCAAGAATGACGGTTGGGGCTTCTTCGCCAACTTTAACCTGCTGCCCACTTTCGACGAGGCTCACGCCCCGACCTGCCACACGACTAGCTTCGGCTTCAGCCTGAATTTCTAAAGCAAAGTCAAATCATCAACTCATAACAATTAAAGGCCGCCTCAACGAGGCGGCCTTTAATTGTTTGTTGTAGTACTATTGTTACTCTTGTTCGTGGCGTTTCTCCCAACGCTCTTTCGCCTCTTCGATGCGGTCGTCGACACGGTAGAAGGTCTTCACGGCGAGGTCGGCAGCGGCCAAGTTGATTTCCTCTTTGGCGAGTTGCAGCCCTTCTTGAATCATGCTGCCCAGACTCTCATATTTGCCGTCCGTGATTCTCAGGAAGCCCTTGCCTCCAAGCGATGACTCTTCATAGTCGTCATCCGTATATGACGCCAGAGCGTGGCTGTCAGGCATGATATATGGAGCATAGTCGGGTTCCGTTGTTTGGGCAAGCAGGAGCTGACTCGTGATGGAAGAAGGTGCTTCGATAGCTTGCATCTCTGCCAGCATCGGCATGACATCCCTCTCAGAGGCTACTTGTTTTTTGTTCGAGGCTTTTGGGGTCGAATTTGTTTTGTTGGCCTTGGCCCATGTTGTGGTCGTCGGGTTTTCGGTAGCCCGTCTAGGAATCAAGGCTATGGACTCGTTGGTGTTGATCCGGCTGACCTCAATGGGTTTTAAGTTGGCGATGGGTTCTACTTTGGGCAACGTCTTCTCGGGCCACAATCCGATGGTGAGCAGCAATCCGGCGGCAGCGGCAGCCGAGGCAATCTTGACATAAAGCGGCACAACAGCTGCTTTTTTCTTCAGGCCTTCCTTGTTTTCATAAGCAAGGACAGGAGCCTCCAAATGCGGAAGTTCCTCGGTGAGTTCGTTCCAGTCCAAGCCTTGGGCCGCGACGAAGGCTTTCAGCTGCTCAGCCTCGTCGGGACTGAGGTTACCTTCCATATAGTCAAGGAGGTAAGCCTCGTAGTTGTCGGTGGTGATGTTTGTCTTCATGGCTCTATGTCAATAAGGTTGTCGATGCTTTTCAGTCTGTTTTTCAGTGCGGTGCGTGCGCGGAAGATGTTGACCTTTACCTGTGCCTCGCTCATCCCTGTGATGTCGCCGATCTCCTGGTAGCTGTAGCCTTCGTAGTCGCGTAGCAACACCGCAGTGCGTTGTGCTTCGGGCAGTAGGGTCAAGGCCTTTTGCAGGACTTCGTTGACGTCGGGGTAGGCGTTTTGCGTAGTCTTCGCGTTGGCCATTAATGGCTCTTCAACGTTAGCGAAGCGTTGCTGGTGCCTGACTTCGTCAATCATGGCGTGGTGGGCAGTGGTGAAGAGGTAGGATTTCGCCTTCGCGAAGTCAATCGTCTTGACCTTCTCCCAAACGCGTGCAAAGCTTTCCTGCACCACGTCCTCGGCCTGCTCGCGGTTGCGGAGGCTCGAGAACGCGAAGCGGAAAAGCCGGTCGGCATATTGCTCCACGCACTGGTTGAATTGACTTCTGTCCATCTTTAATGAATGTAATACGGAGATTTGGCGAAAAAGTTACATCAAACGGCAAAAATATCTATTTTTGCGCTCAAAATAAGAAATCATGTTGTTAAACTACATCACTTGGAATGTCGATCCCGTGCTGTTTTCCATAGGCAGCATTCATGTCCGTTGGTATGGCCTTATGTGGGCATTGGGCTTTTTGTTGGGCTATTTCATCATGCGAAAGATCTACCGTCGTGAGAAGATGCCTGACGAGTCATTGGATAAACTCCTGGTTTATATGCTTCTCTTCACGGTTGTGGGTGCCCGACTCGGGCATTGTTTGTTCTACGAACCTGAGTATTATCTTGCCCATCCATTGAAGATGCTTGCCGTTTGGGAAGGCGGTCTCGCCAGCCATGGTGGCGCCATCGGCATCCTGCTGGGCCTTTGGATTTATGTGAGGAGATACAACAAGTCCACGAAAAAGAAAGAGGAAAAACAGCATATCACGTTTATCTGGATCATGGACCGTATCGTTATTCCCGTGTGCCTTGTCGGTGCTTTGATTCGCTGCGGCAATGTGTTCAACCACGAGATTTACGGTACGCCGACCTCCTTGCCTTGGGGTTTCGTGTTCCTTCGCGGCGCTGAGCAGTTCTGCGGTACGGTCGACAGTTACACGGCATGCACGGCATGGGACGCTCCCTGTCCGCCCAGCGAGTGGCTGCCATGCCATCCGACGGGTCTTTATGAGGCTTTCTTCTGCCTCGTGGCTATGGTCATCCTGCTGTGGATGTATTACAAACGCGATCTTGGCGACATACAGCCAGGCTTGATGTTTGGCACCTTCCTCATCATCATCTTTGGTTCGCGCATCGCTATCGAGTTCCTTAAGAATGTCCAAGTGGAATTTGAGAAAAACATGACCTTCGATATGGGTCAATGGCTCAGCGTTCCCTTTGTGCTCATAGGCATAGGGATGATAGTTTGGAGCTTTATGCATAAAAAAGAAAAGCAGCTCTGAGGCTGCTTTTCTTTTTTGGTTTACTCTGCGTAATACATTTACTCTGCGTAATACAAATTGAGGTATTCCATCATGCGGTCTGAAATCTCTTGCGCCAGCTCGGTGCGCCCGTATTTCTTGGCTACGCCTCCGAAATGCTTGAGCAGGCTCATGCCTTCGCCGATTTCGTCTTCGTAGTATTCCACAAGTTTGGGCTTCATACTGCCGTAATAGCTGATCTTGTCGCAATAGTTGTTGACCAACTGCATGAGGTAATTGTCGCCTTTCACACTGTCGCCGCAGACGTAATACATCTCGGGGAAGTGAAGGGTACGGATGTCGGTAGGGAACTTCTTGCTGGGGAAGAACTCTTGGTACTTGTCCATCACGATGATGGCCGAGTCAAACTCTTGGTGGTTGACCAAAGCCTGGGCTAAGCGGGAATAGGCCTGCTGAGCGTAGGCAGCGTTGCGCACGCTTTCGCGGTCGGGGACGACGCCTTCTTGGTTCAGGCTGCCCCAGTTGACGATGCCTTCATTGGCCTTGGTGACCAAAAGATCGTAGCTGCCTTCACGATACACGCCACCGACACCTTTATAATAGTCTTCGGCTTCGACGGGGATGAACCTATAGGCCAAGCCTTCCATGTGGAGGTATTTGTCGATGCCAAGCACCTTCGACATGTCGCTGAACGAGGTGAAGTACACCGGACGTTCCCAGTTGTTGGTGGCCATGAAGTCAAGGAGCATGATGGCATTCTTGTAGATCCAGTTCTCCTTGATGTCCCAAGTAATTTCGTCCACAATCTGGTCTTTCATGCTTTCGGGAACGATGCCGTTCTTGATGCAGGCTTCTTTGTCGACGGTGAGTTTCACGCTGCGGCAAGGCACGTAGTTGTAGGTGGTACCCATATAGCGTTTCACGGCCTTGGGATTATGGATGAAGTCGATGACTTGCTTCAGTTCGACTTGCTTGCCCTTGAAGTAATCTTCTTCTTCGACAGGGATCTGCTCGTTGACACCATTGTCATAGTCTTTGTACGAGAGGGTAAGAGGCATGCGCTCCGACTCGTATACCTTACGGCCCATCTGGTGGACATACCAATAGCCGCTCGATAGCATATAACAGCACACGCGCACGTCGGTGCGGAAGCCTTCCACTTCTTGCACGTACCACAAGGGGAAGGTGTCGTTGTCGCCGCGGGTGAAGATGACGGAGTTGGGCGGTAACTGCGCGAGGTAATTGCGCGCCCAGTCGCGGGCCGAGGTCTTACCTGCACGGTTGTGCTCTTCCCAGCCGTTGGCGGCCAACACGCAAGGCACTGCCAAGAAGCAGATCAGGCCGACAGCCGCGACGGTGATCATGCTCTCCTTTTTCAGGAGTTTGTTGATCCAGTCGATGAGGGCAATCACGCCGAAGCCGATCCAGATGGCAAAGGCATAGAACGAGCCAGCATAGGAGTAGTCGCGTTCACGAGGCTGATTAGGCGTCTGGTTCAGGTAGATGATGATGGCCAGGCCGGTCAGGAAGAAGAGCAGGAAGACGATCCAGCTCTGCTTCAAGTCTTTCTTCAGCAGCCAGATCAAGCCGATAAGACCCAGGATGAGCGGAAGGAAGTAATAGGTGGTACGTCCCGGGTTCTGCAAGCATTCAGGGATGTTGTCCTGGTCGCCGAGACGGGCGTTGTCGATGAAGCTGATGCCACTGAGCCAGTTGCCGTGGTTGAGTTCGCCCTGACTCTCAATGTCGTTTTGACGGCCCACGAAGTTCCACATGAAGTAACGCCAATACATCCAGTTGCATTGGTATTGGACGAAGAACTTGAGGTTTTGCCCGAAGGTTGGTTTGTTGACGGTGACGACCTCGCCACGATAGTTCCTCACACGGACGGGGGTGCCTTTGACCACGCCATTGGCGTCTTTACGGTAGCTGTCGTACATGTCTGAGTGTGAGCCTCTTTGTGTACTCCACATACGCGGGAAGATGGTCTTCAGTTCAGAAGGATAGTCGGGCTTGCTCTGCTTGTTATCGTCGGTGACCACATAGCGATGGGCTTCCTTGTCTTTCACGTAGATCGGGTTGCCGTCCTTGAGGCCACTGACAGGGGCGTTGTAATATGCTCCGTAGAGTAGGGGCCAACTACCGTATTGCTCACGGTTGAGGTACGACAGCATCGAAAGGGCATCCTTAGGTTCGTTCTCATTGATAGGTGTGTTGGTGTTGGCACGGATGACCAGCATGAAGAACGACGAATAGCCGATCAGGATGAACATAAAGGAAAGGATGGCGGTATTCCAAATCACTTTCTTGCGTCTCGTCGTGGCGATGAGACCCCAAACGATGAGACCGATGATCACGGCAAAATAGACGATGGTGCCTAGGTTGAACGGTGCACCGAGCGTATTGACGAAGAACAGCTCCATCTTACCTGCCAGATTGACGATTTGAGGTACGAGGAACATATTGATGAGCCACAGCAGTGCCACCGAAATCAAGCCTGCCAAGACAAATCCCCAGAAAGTGGTCTTCTTCCATTTCTTGAAATAGATCACATATACGAATGCAGGGATACAAAGCAGGTTGAGCAGGTGAACACCGATGGAGAGGCCGATGAGGAAAGCGATGAAAATGATCCATCGGGTACTCTTCGGGTCGTCGGCCACCCGCTCCCATTTCAGGATGGCCCAGAAGGTCACGGCAGTGAACAGCGATGACATGGCATAGACTTCGCCTTCGACGGCATTGAACCAGAACGACTCGGTGAAGGTGTAGGCCACAGCGCCGACGAAGCCGGCCAACAGCACGCCAATCTTGTTGGTCCAAGGCGCGTCTTCTCCTTCCTTCATCCACACTTTACGGGCGAGCATGGTGATGGTCCAGAACAGGAAGACGATGGTGAGGCCGCTGCAAATGGCCGACATGACGTTGACCATCAAAGCCACCTTGGTGACATCGCCACCAGCAAAGAGTGAGAAGAATCGGCCTAGCATCTGGAACAAAGGAGCCCCGGGCGGGTGACCCACTTGGAGTTTATATGCCGTTGAGATGTACTCCCCGCAGTCCCACCAACTCACGGTAGGCTCAAGCGTGAGGAAATACACGACAGTGGCAATCAGTCCTGCCAACCATCCTGTAATGTTGTTTAACCTTTTGAATGTCATAATGATATAAAAGTGTTTGTTGTTTATCGAAGCAAATTCGGCCTGTGCCAAACTGCAAAAATACGGTTTTTTGGCTTATCTCTAAACGGAATAACGGCAAAAACGCTTTTTGTAGTGCCATAAAAGCAATTTTTTTCAAAAAAATCGCAAAAATCTCTTGCGCGTAACGAAATTAGTTGTACTTTTGCAGCCGCATTCGGAAACGAATGATGTCGAGTGGTGTAATGGCAGCACTGCAGATTTTGGTTCTGCCTGTCAAGGTTCGAATCCTTGCTCGACAACTTGAGGTGGAAGAAAAGACCTGCTACTTTGAGTAACAGGTTTTTTTATTGTTAAAGCTAAGGCCCCTGAGCCTGCGATCCCTGAGGCCCCTCGAAGGGTCGAAGGGCCGATATAAACGATTGAAATTAAAATGATTAACAAAGAACAAGTTGCAACCCTCTGTGAAGAAGCCCTTGCAGGCACCGACCGCTTCCTGGTGGAAGTGAAGGTCAAGCCCAACAACGTGATTGAGGTCTACGTCGACGCCGACACGGCTGTCAACATCGACCATTGTGCCGAGTTGAGCCGTTACATTAACGAGAAACTCGACCGCGATGTGGAAGACTACGAGCTGAGCGTGTTCTCATGGGGCCTCTCTGGCGCCTTGAAGCTTGACCGACAGCTGCAGAAGTATGTGGGCAAGGACGTGGAAGTGAAGACGAAGGAAACGGGCAAGATGCAAGGCAAGCTTGTGGGCTTCGACGCCGAGAAGGTGGAGTTTGCACCTGCCCCTAAGAAAGCCTCGAAGAAGAAACCCGTCGAAGAGCCTGCCAACCTGTTTTTTGAACGTAAGAAAGTGGAAATCAAACCTGCTATAATTTTCTGATAATCAATAAATAATCATATACAAAATGGATAACTACAAATTAGTAGAAACTTTCTCGGAATTCAAGGAATTCAAGAACATTGACCGTGAGGCCATGATGCGCATCATCGAAGATGTGTTCAGAGGTATGTTGAATAAGAAGTTCGAAACCGAAACCGACGACTTCATCGATATCATCGTGAACGTCGACAAGGGCGACTTCGAGATTTACCACAACCGCACCGTGGTGGAAGACGATGAGTTGACAGACCCGCTGCGCGAGATCAAGCTGTCGGATGCTATCAAGATTGAGCCCGACTTCGAAGTGGGCGAAGAGGTGAACGAAGAGCTGCGTATCGAAAACTTCGGTCGCCGCGACATTCTCGCCTTGCGCCAGAACCTTCAGACCAAGGTGGCCGAATACGAGAAGGAAAACATCTTCCAGAAGTATAAGGAGAAAGTCGGCGAGATCATCACCGCCGAAGTGGCGCATGTGTGGAAACGCGAGATTGTGGTCATCGACGACGAGAACATCGAGCTGATTCTGCCCAAGATGGAGCAGATTCCTGCCGATATATATAAGAAAGGTGACACCATCCGCGCCATCGTGAAGAGTGTGGAGAGTGTCAACGGTTCGCCCGTGGTTACGCTTTCGCGTACCTCCGAGATCTTCCTGCAGCGTCTGCTCGAAGCTGAGGTGCCCGAGATCTACGACGGCCTCATCACCATCAAGAAGATCGTCCGTGAACCTGGCCAACGCGCCAAGGTGGCAGTGGAGTCGTACGACGACCGTATCGACCCCGTTGGCGCCTGCGTCGGCATGAAGGGCTCGCGTATCCACGGCATCGTCCGCGAGTTGCGCAATGAGAACATCGACGTCATCAACTGGACTACCAACCCGCAACTGCTCATCACCCGTGCCTTGAGCCCGGCTAAGATCACTAATATCGTGCTGAGCAGCGACAACACCATGGCCAATGTGTATATGGAAAACGACCAGATCAGCTTGGCTATCGGTAAGGGCGGTTACAACATCAAGCTCGCCGGTAAGCTGACTGGCTACGAGATCGACGTTTACCGTAACAGCGAGGCCAACAGCGCCGAAGAGGATGTCGACCTGCAAGAGTTCTCCGACGAGATCGACCAGTGGGTCATCGACTCACTCATCAAGATGGGCTGCGACACGGCTAAGAACGTGCTTTCCTATACGCCCGAGGAAGTGGCTTCGCGTGCTGACCTCGAGATTGAGACCGTCAAGGAAGTGTTCCGCATCCTGAAAGCTGAATTTGAACAAGATGCCGAATGATGCTTAGGCATATAAAACAAACGAGAAACAAAAGAAGAAACTATGTCCGAAGAAACTAATTTTTCAATTCGATTGTCGAAAGCGGCAAAAGAATTCAATGTGGGAAAGGATACCATCGTAGAATTCCTTGGTAAGAAGGGATTCCAGGTGGACCCGTCTCCCAACACGAAGCTCACATCGGAGATGTATGAGCTGCTCGTGAAGGAATATCAGGGCGAGAAGGAAGTGAAGAATGAGGCCAAGAAATTGGGTAACCTCTCCTATAAGGGTGGAAGTGTTTCTGTTGATTCGGCATTGCAATCGCAAAAGTCAGTTGAGGAAGAGGATCATGATGAAGTCATCATCCGCACCAACACGATATCTACGCCAGTGAAGAAATCGGGCAAGAGCCACGCTGTCTCTGAACCTGCCAAGGAGAAAGAGACGCTCAAGGAGGAAAAACCTGTGGCGAAGGAGCCTGCCGCTCAGCCTAAAAAGGAAGTGGAGAAGGGAGAACAAGGCGTACCCGGTATCTCGCTGAAGATTGTCGGTCAGATCGACTTGGAGAAAAAGCCCAAACAGGAAAAGAAGCCTAAGAGCGAACCTGAAAAGCCGGCCAAGCCGCAGGAGAAGCAACCCGAGGCTGAAGTGAAAAAGCCTGAGGAGGTTAAGAAGGCTCCCGTTGAGGCTGCTCCTGCACAAAAGGAACAACCAGCCGAAGAAAAGCTCGCTGAGCCTCGCCATATCAAATTGGAAGCGCCTAAGCTGACAGGTCCCACCGTTTTGGGTACCTTGGAATTGCCTGTTGAGAAGAAAAACGGCAAAGCCGAAACGAAGAAGAAAAAGCGTAAGCGCATCATGGGCAAGCCCGAGGGTTCGTCAGAGGATCCCACTGGTGCCAACGTGAATAACGGTGGCAAGAAACAGGAAGGCCAAAAGCCTGGCAAGGGCCCGCGTCCTGCCGACCAAGGTGGCAAGAAAGGCCCCAAGGACAGCCCTAAGCTTGGCAAGAAAGACAAGAAAGGCAAGCGCGAAGAGAAGCCTGAGCTGAGCGAAGAGGAGATCTCGAAGCAGATCAAGGACACCTTGGCACGTCTCGCCCCAATGGGTAAGTCGAAGACCTCCAAGCACCGCCGCGAGAAGCGTCAGCAGGTGGCAGGCAGCATGATGGAGGAGATGATGCGCCAGGAAGAGGACAAGAAGGTGCTGAAGGTGACCGAGTTCGTCACAGCCAACGAGTTGGCGACGATGATGAACGTGCCTGTGGTGAAGGTCATCGGCACCTGCATGAGCCTCGGTATGCCTGTGTCCATCAACCAGCGTCTCGATGCTGAAGCCCTGACCGTGGTGGCCGAGGAATTCGGCTTCCAAGTCGACTTCGTCAGCGCTGACGTTCAAGAAGCCATTGCAGAGACAGATGAGGTCGATAAGGAAGAGGATCTCGTGCCTCGCGCCCCCGTCGTCACTGTCATGGGTCACGTCGACCATGGTAAGACCAAGCTCTTGGACTATATCCGTAACACCAACGTGGTGGCCGGTGAGGCAGGTGGTATCACCCAGCACATCGGTGCATACGAGGTGACCACCGAGAGTGGCAAGAAGATTACCTTCTTGGATACGCCTGGTCACGAAGCCTTCACGGCTATGCGTGCCCGTGGTGCCAAGATCACCGACGTCGCCATCATCGTCATCGCTACCGACGACAGCGTGATGCCTCAGACTGTCGAGGCCATCAACCACGCCCAAGCTGCTGGCGTGCCTATCGTCTTCGCTCTGAATAAGATCGATAAGCCCACCGCCAACCCCGACAAAATTCGCGAGCAACTCGCTAACATGAATATCCTCGTCGAGAGCTGGGGTGGTAAGTACCAAGACCAGGAAATCGCCGCTAAGATCGGTTTGAACGTCGATGCACTGCTCGAGAAGGTGTTGCTTGAGGCCGAGCTCCTCGATCTGAAGGCTAACCCCAACCGTCTGGCTAAGGGTACGGTCATCGAGTCCGCTTTGGACAAGGGCCGTGGTTATGTGGCCAAGATCCTGGTGCAGAACGGCACCTTGAAGATTGGTGACATGGTGCTTGCTGGCACTACCTATGGTAAGGTGAAGGCCATGTTCGACGACCACAACCGTCCCGTCAAGGAGGCTGGTCCTTCCACGCCGGTGCTGTTGCTGGGTCTGAATGGCGCTCCTATGCCGGGCGACGCCTTCAACGTGATGACCGACGAGCGCGAGGTGAAAGCCATCGCCAACCGTCGTGAGCAGCTGCAGCGCGAACAGACGCGCCGCACCAGCCCGCACATCACCTTGGACGAAATCGGCCGTCGTATCGCCATCGGCGACTTCAAGGAGCTCAACATCATCGTCAAGGCTGACGTGGACGGTTCCGTGGAGGCTCTGGCCGACAGCTTGCTGAAACTCTCCACCGAAGAGGTGCAAGTCAATGTTATCCACAAGTCGGTGGGTGCCATCAGCGAGTCGGACGTCATGCTGGCTTCGGCATCCAACGCAGTCATCGTGGGCTTCAACGTGCGTCCTACCGCACAAGCGCGTAAGATGGCTGAGAACGAGAAGATCGACATCCGTCTCTATTCCATCATCTACACCGCCATCGAAGAGATCAAGGCCGCTATCGAAGGTATGTTGGCTCCCGAAATCGAAGAGGTGGTCACTTGCAACCTCGAGATTCGCGAGACCTTCAAGATCAGCAAGGTCGGCACTATCGCCGGCTGTATGGTCCTGGACGGCAAGGTCACCCGTAATACCAAGGTCCGTGTCATTCGCGATGGCATCGTGATTTACACGGGTGTGCTTGGCTCCTTGAAGCGTTACAAAGACGACGTCAAGGAAGTCAGTGCCGGTATGGACTGCGGCTTGAACATCGAGAACTTCAACGACATCAAGGTCGGCGACATCATCGAGGGTTACACCGAGAAGGAAGTCGCGAGGAAGTTGTAAAAAAAAGACCGGCAACGCCGGTCTTTTTTTTACAACTTTGCCAACACTTTCAGCAGCTGCTCGCCCAAACCGATGGTATAGCCCTGCTTTACAAACACCACCTCGCTGTTGGCGTTGGCGATGAGGAAGATGGGGCGGCTGTCGGTGTTGAGGTGGAGCCCGTCGGCGATCTCGTCGCGGATGGCACCGTCGTCGATGCCGTAGACGATGCCCTCGGGCAGTTCGCTGAAATTCTTTAGCTTGAACTTATCGTATTCCTCTTTGCTGCTGAAGACAAAGATCATCGGCAGGTTGCTGGCTTCAAAGTCCTTGCGGAAGGCGGCGATGTCCTGCATGGCATGGGTGGTGGGCTCGCTGCCCTGGTCCAAGAGGCCGAGGATGAAATACTCGTCTTGGATGAGCTGCTTGGCATTGCCCACTTCGCCCGTCTCAGGGTCGGTGAACTTGCTGTCGGCATAGAAGCTGCCGACGACTTGTAGTTCGTCGTTGGGCTGACGCAAAACGAGGTTCACCTGCGTGGTCTCACCCGCTTTGATGCTGAAGAATTGGCTGTGGGTCAGGGCAGTGCCGTCATCCAAACGGGTGCCTGCCGTGAGGATGTAATAACCCTCGTCCAAAGGCGTGGGATGCTCGAAAGAGGAGAGCATCATGCCATCGTCGATGCCAGGGTCTTTGGCATCGTAGGCCAAGAGGCGGAAACTCTGTCCGTCGAACTTCTTGATGCTGAAGTGGGTGTAGTATTTTGGGTCGGCCACGGAGGCGATGGGATGGTATTGGATGTCCAAGTATCCCTCAGCAGCACTGGTGGGCTCGGCAGCTTCAAAGTCCACATTGGTCCATTCCTTGCCGAAATATTGCACATTGCCATTCACCGGGTTGATTTGTGCCGCGATGCCCAAGCTTCGTGCCATACTGACGAAGAAGATGTCGCGCGAGTGGCGGTCGGCCTTGCGTGCCTTCAAGACACCCAAAGGCGAGATAGGATAACGCTGAGGATTTAGGTTGTCATCGGTATTGATGTTGTTTTTCACCCATTCCACCAAAAGGGCGGGGTTGTCATGGTATTGCTGACGTTCCGTTTCCGGGAAGAATTCGGAGAGGGCCTTGCGGTAAGGCACGAGCATCTCGTTGCTCACGCGCGGGCTGAGGATGTATTGTGCATAAAGCTCGGGCGGCATGGAGATGATGGACTGCTCGAGACCAGGGGTGTTGTCGAAATGGTCTTTGAGCACGTCGAGGCTGACATCGCGCAGGTCCTTGTCGGAGATGTTGCTGAGCAGCTCCACGGCCTTGATCTCTTGGTTCTTGTCTTGGGCGTATTTCACGAAATCGGCGATGGTCTGCCAGTTGCCCCAAGTCTTTTCAAGAATGCTGCAGAGCTTTTTGTTGCCCGTATTCATGATCACGTTCATCTGGGCTTTCTTGCAGTCGGCAATGTAGGCGTTGCGCAACGAGTCCTCAATGGCCACGCGGCGGTCGTTCTCGGCACGCATCTCAGCCGTCACCTCGGGCAAGACGCTGGTCGGGGCGGGCGGCACCATATCAAATTCAAAGACTTCTTCAGCGCCTTCCTCGTGGTTGAGGGTGATGGTGACATTCTCTTGCTCGCCCGACTTGAACACTTGGAATCCGAATTTGCCGTCTTTGGCGGCGTAGGCCATCATGCAGCCTAAACCAGAGGTGAGCCAGGTCTGACCATTTTCATCGGTGGTCTTCTTGACCACGGTGCAGAACTCGGCATAGTTGTAAATCTTGAACTCCACGGGCAGGTTGGCTTGCGGTTGACCATTCTCGTCTACGACGGTGAAAGTGGTCTTGGCAGTCTTTCCGTAGTTATCCACTACGTTGATTTCCGTGTAGTTGGCACTGCGGCTGATGACCTCCTCGGGACCGTCGTAGTCGCCAAAGACGCGGGTGTGTAATAATAAGGTGCGTGAAGCAGGCTCGTTGAACCAACCCAAGTCAAGCACGGGTTCAGGCTCGCAAGCGCCGAGGAAGTGCCAACCGCCGTCAACGTAGGCCTCCACCCAGGCGTGGTTGTCGTCGCAGTGGGCCCAGCGGGGGGTGTAGACCTGTCGCGCAGGAATGCCCACGGTACGCAAGGCGGTCACCAAGAGTGTCGATTCCTCGCCGCAGCGTCCCCACGAGGTCTTAATGGTCGCCATCGGGGCGCTGGTGCGGCTGTCGCTGCCCTTGTAGTTGACGTGCTCGTGGCACCAATGGTTCACTTCGAGGATGGCATCTTTGAGCGACAAGTCCTTGACTCTGTTTTTCAGTTCTTCATAATAGGTAGCGCGGAAGCGGTCGAGGTTCTCGTTGTTGACGCGCACGGGCACCACGAAGTGCTTGAACTCGCGCTCGGGGATGCTTGCGCCCCAGGGCAGCTCTTGCTTGGCCAGGAAAGCGTAGTGGATGCACTCGCGGTAATAGTCTTCGGTGTAGTCCACACTGTCGCCGAGCGGCATGTATTGATAAAGGAATTCCAAGGCTTCTTTCTCGCCAAAGGTCATTTTCTTTTCTGATGAACAGGCGGAAAAGAGCAATGCGAAGGAGGTAATGAGAATGAATAAGGTGTTTTTCATGTTGCAATTGTTTGCTGCAAAGATAGAATTTATTTCAATCCTTCCATCAGAAACTTCCTCAAATGGAGGTGGGTGATGCCGTTGTCGTCGTTACGGGTGACAAGTGGCGTCATCGAGATAACATATTTCGGATAGTTGTCCTTGATGGCACGGAGGTTGCCAAATTCACGTTCGCGGGTGGCTTCATCAGCAATGATGAATGCGGCTTGCACATATTTTCGTTGCCCGCCTTTCGCTGTGCAAACAAAATCGATTTCTCCTGCTTGTAGCTGACCGACGGTCACTGTGTAGCCCAAATAGATAAGGTGTTGATAAATGATGTTTTCAATCACTTTTTCAATGTCGCCTTCTCGACTTCCACCTGCCAAGGCATTGCGGATGCCATGATCCTCAAAATAAAACTTGTCATTGTTTTCGAACAGCCGTTTGCCGTGGATATCGAATCGGTTCACTTGATGAATCATGTACGCTTCGGTCAGGTACTTGATGTAGTTGGAGACAACGGTCGAGGTCACGTTCTCGCCTTGCGACTTCATGAACTTTGCAATGCTGTTGGCTGAAATGAGTTTGCCAGCATTGTCGGCAAGAAAACGCACTAAGTTTTCCAAGAAGGTCACATTGCGGATTTGGTTGCGCATGACAACGTCTTTCAAAAGCACGGTATGGTAAATGTCCATTTGGTATTCACGAGCATCATCTTCGTCAAGGCCGATTTTTACAAGGCCAGGCAAACCTCCGAATTGGATGTATTGTGACAAGGCATCGTCGCTGTCGCTAAGGTTGTGGAAAGTGAGAAACTCTTGGTAGCTGAGCGATTGGATGTAAATCTCTTTGTAACGACCTCCGATGAGTGTACTCAACTCGTTGCTCAGCATTTTGGCGTTGCTTCCTGTGATGACAATTTCTGCATCGGGTTCTGTATGGAAGCTTCTAACACTGCGCTCAAATTCCTCAATGTCTTGAATCTCATCAATAAAGATATAGTTTTTCTTCCCTTTTTGATAATGGTGCTCAATGTGGTCGTTTAGCTCACGATACGTCTGGATGGAATCAAACTCCCGTTTTTCCTTGTCGATATAAATCACGTTGCTGTTGGCCTCGCTTAGCTTTTGGTCGCGCAATTGCTTCAATAGATAGCTCTTCCCAACCCGTCTTTGCCCTGTAAGGACGATAATCGTGTTCTTTCCGAAATACCTTTCCACCTTGTTGAGGTAGTGTTGCCGAATGATGTTTTCCATAATTTTTTCTTTTATAGAAGAAATTTTCTGCAAAAATAGGAAATATTTCCTTTATAGAAGAAATTTTGTTGAAAAAGTTGTAATTCTTCTTTTATGAAAGAAATAGTATTGATGGAGAGAATGGTTTTCTGAATTTGTAATGCAATTATCAGAAAAATACGCTATCTTTGCGCCAAATAAAGAATAAAGCATCGTTAGAGATAAAAAAAAAGAATAAATAACATAATATAAACCAAAGCATTAGCTATTATTTCGCGTTCGACGAAGTCTACCAAACAATAATTGAACCACAGAAATAATATCTTGTAGGTGTCGTAAGATACCCATGCCAAGAATAATGTACTAATGCTCACGCTGCAAGCGTGGGTAGTACTTATTTGGCGTGGGGGTTTGGTAGACACCTGTCGAACGGATAACGAACCCCACGCTTCGTTTATGCCGTTTCGTGATTGATAGCATTGCGAAAACTATCAATCTATGGCAAGAGAAGATTTAAAAGGAGCAAAATCCGCAAAACAAGACGAGTTTTACACACAACTCGATGATATAGCTAAAGAACTCAAGCATTACAAGCAACATTTTAAAGGGAAAGTGGTGTTTTGTAATTGCGACGACCCGTACGAAAGCAACTTCTTCAAATACTTTGCACTCAATTTCAATGCATTTGGATTGAAAAAGTTGATTGCTACTTGTTATAACGGCTCTCCGATTGCCGGTGACGAACTGCCTTTAGTATTTGATTTGGCGGATGACGAACCCAAAAAGATTGCTTACAAAGTTGAAATTTCAGAAGTTAAAGACTACAATGGTGATGGCGCGGTGAATCTCACGGATGTGCAGTATTTGATTCAAAACGATAACAATGTGCTGTCGTTACTCAAAGGGAATGGAGATTTCCGCTCGCCAGAATGTATCGAACTGCTAAAAGAAGCAGATATTGTTGTCACCAATCCTCCGTTTTCGCTTTTTCGGGAATATGTTGCTCAACTAATCAAATATGACAAAAAGTTTCTTATTATTGGAAATCAAAATGCTATATCTTATAAGGAGTGTTTTAGTTTGATAAAGGATAATAAAATGTGGCTTGGTGTTAGCATACATAGCGGAGACAGGGAATTTATGATTCCTCCAACATATGAAGTTCGCTCAAAATCTTTACGGGTTGACGAAAAAGGGAATCGCTATATTCGAGTAGTTTGAATACGTTGGTTCACCAATTTGGATTATCCACAACGGCATGAAGAGATTGATTTATACAAACATTATACGCCAGAAGAGTATCCGAAATTTGAGAACTTTGATGCGATAAATGTAAATGCAACCTCTGAAATTCCATCTGATTATGAGGGGATTATGGGCGTGCCTATTACTTTTATTGATAAATATAGTCCTGACCAATTTGAAATAATTGGAATGGGCATTTCCAATTCTGGTTTGGATTGTGGCGTAAAACCTTATAAACCTGAGCATAAAAAATACAGAAAAGAAATTCAGAAACGAGGAGCAGTAGATGGTGATTTATATATGATGATTGACGGGGTTGTTACTGTACCCTATGCTCGTATTCTTATCCGTCGTCGTCAACCGAAAGCAGTTCCATACAAGGCAGACGAATCATCCATCCCGATGGCGGCAGAAAGGAATGAATAGCGACAGACAGTCCGTCCCGACGGGACGTTGCTCGCTTTACCGTAGGTCGCGACCTACGGCAGCGCCACGGTAGGAAAACATAACAATCTAAATAAGGATACCCTATGAAAATAACACTTCATGAAATCAAAATCCGCGAGTTGGCGGAAGGCTATCAAGACCTTAGCGCCGCAGAAGAAGGCATCGTCGGCTACGGCGGCCGGCTGAATATCCGCCCCAAGTATCAGCGTGAGTTTGTCTATGACGACAAAAAACGTAACGCGGTTATCGATACCGTTTGGAACAAGTTCCCACTCAACGTGATGTATTGGGTGAAAACTGATGGCGCCGATGGCATCGAATATGAACTGCTTGACGGACAACAACGTACTATATCGATATGCTCGTTTATTGCTGGCGAATTTATGATGATTATTGAGGGCAACCTATGCGCTTGGGATAACCTCACGGAAACGCAGAAAGAGCGAATCTTGAACTATCCGCTTCAAATCTACATCTGCGAAAATGGCACCGATGAGGAAAAGCTGAAGTGGTTCAACATCATCAACATTGCAGGTGAAAAGCTGACTGAACAGGAGATCCGAAACGCCATTTATTCAGGCCCATGGGTGACGCAAGCCAAACGCCGTTTTTCCAAGACGGGTTGCGTGGCTTACAAAATCGCCTCGGATTATATGTCGGGTTCGCCCATCCGACAGGATTATTTTGAGAAAGCCTTGAAATGGATTGGCAACAAGCAGGGCAAGAGCATCGAACAATATATGGCTGAACATCAGCACGATACCGATGCCGACCAACTTTGGCAGTATTTCCAAGATGTGATTCATTGGGTGGAAAAACTGTTTGGACGCAAGTATAAAAAAGAGATGAAAGCGGTTGATTGGGGTATCCTTTACAACCAATACTACGACACAACGCTCACGGCTACTGCTATCGCTCAAGAGGTTTCAAAACTTATGGCCGACTCCGATGTGCAGAAGAAATCAGGCATATTCCATTATGTTTTCGACCACGACGAACATCACTTAGGTATCCGTGCCTTCGACGACAACACTAAGCGCGAAGTTTACGAAAGACAAAACGGCATCTGCACCATCTGTGGTAAGCATTTCGAAATCGAGCAAATGGAAGCCGACCACATTACGCCGTGGTGCGATGGCGGCCGTACCGTGGCTGAAAACTGCCAGATGCTCTGCCGCGAATGCAACCGCAGGAAAAGCGGGAAATAGACGCGTTACAAATGCCTCCCGAAATCCATCCGCTCATGAAGGATGCGGATGATTCTCGCTTTACCGTTTTTCAGTATTCGATAGAAGATAATATGTCTTCCGGAACGTAATCCTCTATACCCAACGCGTACTTCTTCATAGGAGCGTCCAACAGAGTTTGGGTCGTCGGCAATGGAATCAAGGGATTGGATCAAGCTATGGAAATAGATGTCCGCTTGCTTCTCCGACCAAGTGTCAACGGTGTAATACCAAATCTTGCGAAGGTCTTCCTGCGCCTTTTTGGAAAGGATGTAGTTAGCCATTGGCATTCCGTTTAGCTTTCATTTCCAAAAGAAAAGCCTCGGGGTCAAAGTCTTCTACATCAGGGCTGGCCTCGCCTTCGTCCAAAGCGGCTCTAAGTGCTGCTAAGCGGGCTTCCTCTTCCTCCAGACGGCGAAGACCTTCCCGGATGACTTCACTGGCATTGTTATACCTCCCACTGAGGATGCTTTCCCGAATGAATTCCTCATAATGAGAACCAATAGAAGCGGTTACTGTTCTGCCCATAATGATGTGTTTTTACGCTGCAAATGTAAGAATATTTCTTACAATGTCTAGCGTTTTTGTAAAAAAATGCAAAAAAGGTGGTAAGCTTACCACCTTTTTGACAACATTATTTCTGGATCGCTTCGTGCCTCGCGATGACGCGAAGCGACGACAAGCCAACTAAACCATGAATTCTTCCAAAGAGGAGAACAGAATCTCTTTCAGTTCCTCTTTGTGCTCGGGCGTGGTCTGTGTGAACAGGAATCCCCAGATGCTCATGGCGGGGTTCATGATGTCGCGGGTCTCCAAAACGCCGTGGAAGTGTCGCTTGATGCGCTCAAAGTCCAAGGCACGGTTGGTGTCGTAGGGCTTGTCCAGGACGATGAAGCTGAACACGTCGTTCTCGATGCCGTTCCACATGGTGGCATAGTCGGGATGTGTGCCTTCGAAGTAAGCCTGTACGGGCAGCAGGTGGCAGGTGTGACGCGTCAAGTCGTTGAGGCACATGCCGGCGAAACGCAACGGGTTGACCTCGATCGGGATGGCGCGACCCGTGTGCTTGTCGACGCGGAACTCCACATGCATCGGGAAGTTCTTCAATCCGAGCACGCCGTTCAAGTCGATGCAGAACTGGTTGAAGGCGGGATAGTTGGCTTCGAAGATCTGCTTGCTCATGCAGTAGAGGCGGTCGCTGACATCGGTCTCGTTCTTGAAGATGTGGTGGAAGATGTTGATGATGTTGGGTTTGCCCTCGGCATCATAATAGGCATCCACGGCATATTCCTCGCCTTCGATGAACTGTTCCAACACGAATTTCTCGCTACGTACCACGGTCTCGGGGAACACGGCGCATTGCTTGGCAAAGTTTTGGTCGATGTCATCCAAAGCAGCTTGCCATTCGGCCTTGTTGCGCACGATATACACGCCCACGCTGAGGAAGCCCACGGCGGGTTTCAGCACCAAAGGCAACGGCAACTCATCCGGGTTGAGGCTGCGCAAGGCTTTCATCTCCACCTCTTTGTAATAGAAGTCGGGATAGATCTGCTGGCAGATGCGACGGAAAGCGGCCTTGTCCTTCAGGATTTTGACCTTCTTCACCAGTTCCGACTCGGGCAGCTGGGCATAGAGCCACACCAAAGCATTTTCCGAGACGGCATACAACTGATGGCTTTGCTCGTATTTCTCAACGAAAGCCTTATCGTCCAAAAGGTTTAGGTGATGGCCTTGACTTTTCAGCACCTCGGCCATGTCGTTATGTAAAACGGGGATTTGTTTCTCTTCCAAATACGCCACCAACGGGGCGGAAACGTATGGTTTTTCTAAAATGATCATTTTATTGTTATTATGCGGTTTGTAGAGACGTGCCATGGCGCGTCTCTACAGGGTTATCTATAAATATTCTGTGTCCTGTCGGGACCGTACGAAACGAATTTGATCGGCACGCCGACGTAATTCTCAATGAATTTGATGTAATCTTCTAATTTCTGTGGAATCTTGCCTTCTATCTTCTGTTGCCATCCAGGGATTTCGGTGTAGACGGGTTCCATGGTCTCGGTGCAGGCAGCAAAAGGCAGGTGCTTGGTCTCTTGTCCGTTGTAGCGATAGGCCGTGGCGACTTTCAGGGTGGCGAAGTCATCCATCACGTCGCTCTTCATCATCATCAGGTCGGTGACACCGCTGAGCATGACGGCATATTTCAGTGCGGGAAGATCGAGCCAGCCGCAACGGCGCGGACGACCTGTGGTGGCACCAAACTCGTGTCCGTTTTGGCGGAGCATCTCGCCTGTCTCATCGAACAGTTCGGTGGGGAAGGGACCTGTGCCCACACGGGTGCAGTAGGCCTTGAAGATGCCATACACCTTGCCCACGCGGCTCGGGGCAACGCCTAAGCCGGAGCAAACACCAGCGGCGATGACATTCGATGAAGTCACGAAAGGATAGCTGCCGAAGTCCACGTCGAGCATAGAGCCTTGGGCACCTTCGGCCAGCACTTTTTTGCCGTTGTCAAGGGCGTCGTTGATGAAATACTCGCCGTCGACGAACTGATATTGTTTCAGGTATTCGATGCCTTCGAACCACAACTTCTCGTACTCGGCGAAGTCGAGGCCGTCGAGTTGGAAGCCCTGCATCTCGAAGCCGAGGCCAGCGATTTGTTGGAGATGGGCCTTCTTCAGGTTTTCGTATTTCTCGCGGAAGTCGGCGGAGTTGATGTCGCCGATGCGCAGGCCTCTGCGGGCGGTCTTGTCGGTATAGGTCGGGCCGATGCCTTTCAGCGTGGTGCCGACTTTCATCTTGCCCAAAGCTTTCTCGTTGGCGGCGTCCATGGCGCGGTGGGTGGGCAGGATGAGATGGGCGCGGTTGGCGATCATCAAGGTTTTACGTAAGTCGAAGCCAGCCTCGCGCAGACCTTCGATCTCACCTTTTAATATATGCGGCTCGATGATGACGCCGTTGCCGATGAGGTTGACGCAACCCGGGGTGAGCACGCCCGATGGGATGTTGTGCAACACGAATTTCTTGCCTTCAAACTCAATGGTATGACCAGCGTTGGGACCGCCTTGGAAGCGGCAAACGATGTCATAATTCGGGGTGAGGGCATCGACCACCTTGCCTTTGCCTTCATCGCCCCATTGTAAACCTAAAAGAATGTCTATTTTGTTCATTATAAATATATTATCTATTAAACTCTAAACTCTCAACTTTTCTTATGTCCGTAAAAAATCAAAGAATGATGCGTAATCTCAACACCCAACTGCTCCTCAATCGATCTTTGGATCTCAAGCAAACGCGGGTCGCAAAACTCCATGACGGTCTCCGTCTCCAAGTCGATGAAATGGTCGTGTTGGCGGAACTTGTAGGAGCGCTCGTATTGTGCACAGTTGTGCCCAAACTGGTGCTTGATGACAAGCCCACAGTCCAGGAGGAGGTCGATGGTGTTGTATAGTGTAGCCCTACTGACACGGTACTTGTTGTCTTTCATCTGATTATACAGCGAGTCGATGTCGAAGTGCCCGTTAGTCGAGTAAATCTCCTTCAGGATGGCAAAGCGCTCGGGGGTCTTGCGCAACTTCCTCCGCTGTAGGTAATCGATGAATAACTTCTTGACAGCCAGATAGGTATTGTCAAATGAGTCTTTCATTTTTCTAGTCGTGATGTTGGCGCAAAGATAAGTATTTTTTCAGAACAATTCTAAATAATACGCATTATTTTTAATTGTTCTTGCGCACCACTTTCTGTATCTCCTTCAGCTGGTTCAGTTTGGCCATCAGGTCGTCGAGTTCCTTGGTGTTATGCACATAGATGGAGATGGTGGCTTCCACCACGTCTTGTTTGGCTTCCATGTGGAGCATGTGCAGGTTGAGTTTCATCTCGTTGGAGAGCAAGTTGGTCATGCGGTGGAGCAGTCCGGCCGAGTCTAAAGCGGTGATTTTCAGATCGGCGAGGAAGGCGATCTCGCTCTTAGGCTGCCATTTGGCTTTCACGATGTTGTTGCCGTAGCGGGACGATAGCTGTATGGCCTTGGGGCAGTTGCTGCGGTGGATTTGCAGTGGCTCGCCAGGGAAGTTGAAGGCGATGACATCGTCGCCGGGGATGGGGTTGCAGCAGGTCGACACGTTGAAGTCGAACTCGCCCGAGGTGGTGATGGACGGTGTCGTGTCTTTGTCTTTGCTGCTGTTGCCCAAGAGGCCGAAGGTGAGGTAACGCACGAAGCTGCCGTTCGACTGAGGTTTCAGCACGCTTCGGATGAGGCGCTCGTCGATTTTGTCGGTGGCAACGTTATAATAGAAGTCGATGGAGCTAGTGAGGTTCTCGGCCGTCATCACTTGGTTGCGGTTAGCTTTCGAAGGCTCCATGTCGAGTTTTTTCATGATGGCCTCAAACTTTTGCTCGCCTTCTTCGCGGAAGCCGCGGCGGTATTCCTTGATGCCGCTCTTAAGCCTTGACTTGGCTGTGGCTGTGGCGAGGAACTCAAACCATTTTTCCTGTGGGTGTTGCGACTCGGAGGTGATGATCTCCACTTGGTCACCTTTGACAAGCTTGCGGTCGAGTTGCGCCAGTTGGTTGTTGACGTTGGCTGCAATGCTGTGGTCACCAATCTCACTGTGGATGTTGTAGGCGAAATCGAGCACGGTGGAGCCCTTCGGCAGTGTGATCATCTTGCCTTGTGGGGTGAAGACATAGATCTCGTCAGAGAAGAGGTCGAGCTTGAAGTTGTCGACAAACTCGATGGCGTTGTCGGAGTCGCCTCCGATGAGGTCCTGGGCCTTCTTCAGCCATTCGTCGAAGCCGCTCTCGGTGGTATCGTTGTCGGTCTTGTATTTCCAATAGGCGGAGAATCCCTTCTCGGCAATCTCCTCCATGCGTTGGCTGCGGATTTGCACCTCCACCCAGTTGCCTGTCTGGCCCATCACCACGGCGTGAAGGCTCTCGTAACCATTGGCTTTCGGGAACGAGATCCAGTCCTTCAGCTTCTTGGTGTAAGGACGGTAGCAGTTGGTCAGCACGGCGTAGATCTTCCAGCACTCCATGCGTTCCTGCTCTTTCGGGCAGTCGGTGATGAGGCGGACGATGAAGGAGCCATATAGATCCTCAAAGGCCAACTCCTTGTCCATCATGCGTTTCCAGACCGAGTTGACCGAGCGTTCCTTGATTTCTGCTCTTGCCTTGATGCCGTTTTTCGCCAATTCAGCCTCGATGGGGGCGATGAAGTCGCGCAGCTCACCCATGCGTTTGCCACGCACGTCGTCCATGCGCTTGCGGATGTTGTTGTAAATAGTGGGGTTGGTGTATTTGAAGGACAAATCTTCCAACTCGATTTCGATGGCATGAAGTCCAAGACGATAGGCGAGGGGGGCATAGATATAGGTAGTCTCCGAAGCGATCTTCAGCTGTTTGTGCTTGGGCATCGAGTCCAAAGTGCGCATGTTGTGCAGACGGTCGGAGAGTTTGATGAGCACCACGCGGATGTCGTACGACAGCGAGGAGATGACTTTCTTGAAGTTCTCGGCCTGAGCGCTCTCGGCACCTTCGAGGTTGGCGAATTTGGTGAGCCCATCCACCACACGCGACACCTTTTCGCCAAACATCTCACGGATATCGTCGAGGGTGTATTTCGTGTCTTCCACCACGTCGTGTAGCAGGGCGCAGATGATGGAGGTGCGGCCCAGTCCGATGTCGTGAGCGGCGATGGTGGCCACTTCGATGGGATGGTAGATGTAAGGCTCTCCTGAGCGTCGACGTTGGTCCTTGTGGGCCTCCACAGCGAAGTAGAACGCCTTGTCGACGGCTTCTAGGTCTTGGGCTTCCTTGCGGGTCTGCCAAGCGTCAATGAGGCGCTGGTGTCGTCGCTCGATTTCTTCTTTCTCTTCTTTGGAATAAGTGTCGGGTAAAATGGGCGTCATAGGCAATCTTCTTTTTCAGACTGCAAAATTATGCATAATCCTTTTTTATGCGTCAAGGAACGAGGATTTTTTTTGTATTTTTGCGCCCATAATGAAAAACATCCGAAATTTTTGCATCATTGCCCATATCGACCACGGCAAATCGACCTTGGCCGATAGGCTTTTGGAACTAACACATACCCTCAACTCCAAGGAATTGGTCGACCAAGTGCTCGATGATATGGACCTTGAGCGTGAGCGCGGCATCACCATCAAGAGCCACGCCATCCAGATGAAATACAATTACAAGGGCGAGGAATACACCCTCAACCTCATCGATACTCCTGGTCACGTCGACTTCTCCTACGAGGTGTCGCGCAGCATCGCGGCCTGCGAAGGTGCCTTGCTGGTGGTGGATGCTACACAAGGCATTCAGGCCCAGACCATTGCCAACCTCTATTCGGCCCTTGAACACGATCTGGAGATCATCCCCGTGATGAACAAGATCGACATGGACAGCGCCATGGTCGACATTGTGGAAGACCAGATGGTGGACCTTTTGGGCTGCGACCCGAGCGAGATTCTGAAGGTCAGCGCCCGAACAGGCGAAGGCGTGCCTGCTGTGCTCGATGCCATCGTGGAGCGCATCCCATGCCCGAAGGGCGACCCCGAAGCCCCTCTACAAGCCCTTATCTTCGACTCGGTGTTTAACTCGTTCCGTGGCATCATCGCCTATTTCCGTATCATGAACGGCACGATGCATACCAACGACTTGGTGAAGTTCTTCGCCACAGGTAAGGAATACAACGCCGACGAGATTGGTGTGCTGCAGCTGAAACAAGTGCCTAAACAGGAACTCTCTGCGGGCGATGTGGGCTACATCATCTCGGGCATCAAGACCTCAAAGGAGGTCAAAGTGGGCGACACCATCACGCATGTCGAACGCCCCTGTGCCGAACCGGTGGCGGGCTTTGAGAACGTGAAACCCATGCTGTTTGCGGGTATCTATCCCGTAGACGCGGACGACTATGAGGAGCTGCGCGCTTCGTTGGAGAAGCTGCAACTCAACGACGCTTCTTTGGTTTGGGAGCCAGAGTCGTCGGCCGCACTGGGCTTCGGCTTCCGTTGCGGCTTCTTGGGCCTTTTGCACATGGAGATTGTGCAGGAACGCCTCGACCGCGAGTTCGACATGGATGTCATCACCACGGTGCCCAACGTTTCGTTCAAGTGCTTCAAGACCGATGGCGAGATGATCGAGGTGCACAACCCCAGCGGCTTGCCCGAGGTGACGAAGATCGACCATATTGAAGAGCCATATATCCTCGCGCAAATCATCTCGAAGAACGAGTTCACCGGACCCATCATGACGCTCTGCATCGACCGTCGTGGCGTGCTGAAGAACCAAGTCTACCTCTCCACCGACCGTGTGGAGCTGACCTTCCAGATGCCGTTGAGCGAAATCGTCTTTGACTTCTACGACAAGCTGAAATCCATCTCGAAGGGCTATGCCTCCTTCGACTATCATATCGCCGGCTATCAAGATGCCGATTTGGTGAAGCTCGACATTATGCTCAACGGCGAGTCTGTCGACGCCTTGTCGACTTTGATTCACCGCGGCCATGCCTACGACTTTGGTCGTCGCATGTGCGAGAAACTGAAGGAATTGATTCCTCGTCACCAGTTCGACATCGCCATCCAAGCAGCCATCGGTGCGAAGATCATCGCCCGCGAGACGGTGCGCCAGGTGCGTAAGGACGTGACGGCGAAATGCTACGGTGGCGACGTCTCCCGTAAGCGCAAGCTGTTGGAAAAACAGAAGGCTGGTAAGAAACGCATGCGCCAAATCGGTAACGTTGAGGTGCCGCAATCGGCGTTCCTTGCGGTCTTGAAACTCGATTGATCTTTCTCTAAACTCTAAACTCTAAACTCTAAACTAAATGACCGCCCTCCAATATCAAATTGCATTGACCATCCTCCCTGGTATCGGTGATATCAGCGGGAAGAAGTTCGTGCAGTATTGCGGCAGCGCCGAGGCCATCTTCAAGGAGAAACGCAAGTCGTTGGAGAAGATCTCGGGCATGCGTGAGGCCTCCATCGATGCCATCTGCAAGCCCAAGGAATACCTGAAAAGGGCAGAGGAGGAGATTGAGTTCATAGAAAAAAATGGCATCCAACCTTTGTTTTTTCTTGATTCGGACTATCCGCGCCGGCTGTCGCAATGCGACGACGCCCCGATGATGCTGTATTACAAAGGCAAGGCCAACCTCAACGCCAACCGTGTGGTGGCCATCGTCGGCACTCGCAACATCACGGAATACGGCAAGGAAAACTGCAACCAGTTGGTGGAGGATTTGAAGGATGACAATGTGCTGATCGTAAGCGGATTGGCCTATGGTGTCGATACCTGTGCCCATAAGGCTTCGGTGAAAAACGGCATCCCTACGGTAGGTGTGATGGGTAGCGGCATGCAGCAGGTCTATCCTGCACCCAACAAGAAACTGGCTACCGACATGGTGGAGCAGGGCGGCGGCATCCTGACGGAGTGCATGAGCGGCACTTTGCCCGACCGAGAGAATTTCCCGCGTCGCAACCGTATCATCGCTGGCATGGCCGACGCCGTGGTGGTCATCGAGTCGGCGATGAAAGGCGGCTCTTTGATTACAGCGGATCTGGCCAACTCCTACAGCCGCGATGTGTTTGCCTATCCCGGCCGCGTGATGGACATCTACAGCCAAGGCTGTAACTACCTCATCCGAACCAACCGTGCCCACCTCATGGAGAGCGTGCTCAATCTACGTTATATCATGCGCTGGGACTCAGAGACGAAGGCTGAGAAACAAACCGCTTTGTTCCGTGAGTTCAGCGAGGAGGAAAAGCTAATCATGGACTGCTTCGGTGCAAATGCCGTCGTCAGTCTTGACGACATCATCGTGAAGTCGGAGCTGCCGACCACGAAGATTGCCTCGTTATTATTGAATTTGGAATTCGACGGCGTGCTGATGGCACTGCCTGGAAAGCGATATCAGAAATGCTAGGCAAGGTCATCAAATCGACGGGCAGTTGGTACATCGTCCTTGACGAACAGGGACGACAGTGGGAGTGTCGCCTGCGCGGAAAGATCCGCTTGGACGGCATACGCTCCACCAATCCCGTGGCGGTGGGTGACAACGTGCAGTTTGAGCAGGAGCCTGGCAAAGACACCGGCGTGATCAAAAAGATCGAGCCACGCGATAACGTGATTGTCCGTCAGTCGGTCAACTTGAGTAAGGCCTCGCATATCATCGCCGCCAATGTCGACTTGGCCATCGTGGTGGCCACCATCGCCCAGCCACGCACCTCCACGGGCTTCATCGACCGCTTTTTGGTGACCGCCGAAGCCTATCATATCCCCGCCGCCTTGGTGTTCAACAAGTGTGACCTCTACACCGACGAGCAGATAGGGGAGATGTGCGTGTTGATGGAATACTACCAGAGCCTCGGCTATACTTCGTTTGGGGTGTCAGCCAAGACAGGCTTTCAAATCGACCAACTGAAAGCCTTGATGCAAGACAAGATATGCTTGTTCTCAGGCCATTCAGGCGTGGGCAAGTCGGCCCTCGTGAATGCTCTTGACCCCTCGCTGAATGTCCGCATCGGAGCCATCTCCGACTACCACGAAAAAGGCAAGCATACCACCACCTTTGCCGAGATGCATCATCTCGATTTTGGTGCATGGATTGTGGATACGCCTGGCATCAAGGAGTTTGTGCTGTACGACCTCGAGAAAGAGACCTTGGCACAGCGTTTCCCCGAGATGCGCAACTTGATGAGCGAGTGCCGTTTCGCCAACTGCACCCATACCCACGAGCCTGGCTGTGCGGTGAAGGAAGCCGTCGAAAACGGCGACATCGCCGACTGGCGTTATGTGAATTACATCCGCATGATGACGGGTGAGAGCCATGATTCAGTTAAAGAAGAAGGATCGTAGGGACGCATCGCATGCGTCCGGTAAAAATGACGCATCGCATGCGTCCGGTAATAATGACGCATCGCATGCGTCCGAGAAAAACGAACGAATATGAAAACCATCGCCCTATTTGGAAAGACCATTGCCCCGGAGAATGGGGAGTATATGCGACAACTGTTCAAGGTATTGGCTGACAATCATATTGAAATTGCTGTTTACCAGCCTTTTGCCTCCATTGTCGCCGCCTATGTCCCCGAAGGCGTTCAATACACAGCCTTTCACTCGCATGAAGACCTGAAGGCCGACCTGTTGTTCTCTATCGGCGGCGACGGCACCATCCTCGACACGGTGCCCTTCGTCCTCGACTCGGGCATTCCCGTGGCGGGCATCAACATGGGTCGCTTGGGCTTCCTCTCCAGCACCTCCAAAAACGAGATTGCCATGGCGGTGCGCAGTGTGGTCTCTGGTGACTATACCGTCGAGAAGCGCACCCTCTTGGAGCTGGTCTCACCGGAGAAGGTCTTCGACAATGTGAAATATGCCCTCAACGAGTTGAATGTCATCCGTAACCCAGAACATAGTTTGTTGGCTATCAAGGTGTTTGTCGACGATGTCTATCTCAACACCTATTGGGGCGACGGCATCCTGCTGGCCACCCCGACGGGCTCCACAGCCTACTCGCTGAGCGCAGGCGGCCCCATCATCGCACCCAATGCGAAGAACTTCGTCATCACGCCTATCGCGACCCACAATCTGACGGTGCGTCCTGTGGTCATCCCCGACGACAGCACCATCCGTATCCAGGTGGAGGGACGCGAGAAGAAATTCGTCTTTAGCATGGACTCAAGAAGCTGTACGTTAGATACTTCCGTGCAACTGGAGGTACGTAAGGCGGGCTTCTGCCTCAACTTGGTCAGGATGCGCGGCGAGGACTTTTTCGGCACCATCCGCAACAAGTTGATGTGGGGAAAAGACAATAGAAATTGATTTCTGACGTTTTCATTAGAAAATTTCATACCTTTGCACGATAAAATTATGTGGAGAAAACTTCGTTTATTATTGATAGTCAGCGGTTTGGCTATTGTTTTTAATGCCAATGCCCAGTTTGACGACCCCAAAACGCTGGAAATCGGTCCCCATGGTGGCGTGAGTTATTATATGGGCGACCTCAATCCTATGTTGCCTTTTGCCATGGCTGACCTGCAGTATGGCGGTATAGTGCGATTCAATGAGAACAGCCGTTGGACCTATCGCTTGGACTACACCCACGCTACTGTCAAGGCATCGGATGAGCAGATCAAATGGCGTCCTGAGCGTGGCTTGAATTTCCTGACCAAGATCAACGACGTCAGTCTGGTTGTGGAGTTCAACTTCCTGGAGTACTATACGGGTAACCCCAAACGTAATGTGTCGCCTTATATCTTTGGCGGCATCTCCGTGTTCCAATACACACCGTTTATGCAGGTGGGCGACACCTTGGTGAATCTGCGTAATATTGCCACCGAGGGTCCTGAGGGCGAGGTCAAATGGTATGACAAACTCTCTGTGAAGTCGAGCCCAGTGGGTCTCTCCATCCCCTTCGGCTTTGGCGTCAAGTTGGCCTTGTCGCGTCATATTGCGGCCACGATGGAGTGGAGGATGCAGAAGACCTTCACCGACTATCTCGACGATGTGACCACGGTTTATCCTGAAGAGCATGCCACCGTTGAAATCGGTGAGACGACATACGACTTAAGCGACCCCTCGGGAAATTATATCGCTGGACAACAGCGCGGCAACTCTGCCTTCAACGATTGGTTTGGCATGGCACGCGTGTCGTTGACCTGGAAAATCAACCTCCCCGACGGAAGGGGTTGCAATCTTAGCAAATTCTGAACATGGAACTCAAGGAACAGTTGAAGCAACAAATCGACATGGCGCGCCTGCCGCAGCACATTGCCATCATCATGGACGGCAACGGACGTTGGGCCAAGGAACGCGGCAAGCAGCGTATCTTCGGCCATCAGAGCGCCATCCAGTCGGTGCGCGAGGTCTCCGAAGCCTGCGCCGAACTCGGTGTGTCGTATCTGACTTTGTATGCTTTCTCCACCGAGAACTGGAACCGACCACTCGCCGAAGTCACGGGACTGATGACGCTGTTGGCTCAGACCATCAAGGCTGAGACTGCTACCTTGAACAAGAACAACATACGCCTCAACGCCATCGGCGACTTGGGGAGCCTGCCCAAAGCCAACTATGAACAGCTGATGCAAGCCATCGACGGCACCAGCCATAACACCCGCATGACCTTGACCTTGGCGTTGAGCTATTCGGGCCGCTGGGACCTCACCCAAGCCTCGCGCCGCATGGCACAGGAAGTGACAGCAGGCCGTCTCGCCCCCGAGGCCATCACGGATGCCACCTTGGCGTCCTACCTCTCCACGGCAGGCATGCCCGACCCCGAACTGTTGGTGCGCACCAGCGGTGAGGAGCGCATCAGCAACTTCCTGTTGTGGCAGCTGGCTTACTCCGAACTCTATTTTACCCCTAAATACTGGCCCGACTTCCGCAAGGCGGACCTCTACGAGGCCATCCTCAACTACCAACACCGTGAACGCCGGTTTGGCAAGACTAGCGAACAAGTAACCAAACAATGATTGAAAGATAGAACTATGCGATTGAGATATATTCCTTTACTACTGCTTATGACACTGCTGGGCTTCGGGAGTGCCGCCTTTGCACAGATCCAAATCGGCGACGACCTCTCGGAGATCGATTATTCCAGTCCCCGCGAATATGAGATTGGCGGTATCGTCGTTGATGGCGCCAAATATGTTGATGGCTCCATGTTGAGCATGATTGCCGACTTGAGGGTGGGCAATACCATCAAGATTCCGGGCGACGACATCAGCCGTGCCATCCGCAAGATCTGGGATCAGGGCCTGTTTGAGGACGTGTCCATCAATGCCACTAATTTTGTAGGCAACAAGGTGTTTTTGCAGATATGTATCAAAGAACGTCCGCGTGTCTCGAAGTTCTCTTTCAAAGGCATCAAAAAGAGCGAGGCCGATGACATTCGCAACAAGATCAACCTGTCGCGTGGCGACATTGCCACCGACCACCTCCTGACGAAGACCACCCGCATCATAGAAGGCTATTATTTCGAGAAAGGCTATAACAACGTTGATATCGATATCCAGCAAGTGGCCGACACCGCCCGCGAGAATTATATCGATATGCAGATCTATATCAACAAAGGGCCAAAAGTGAAGATTGGGAAGATCAACGTGATAGGCAACGAACATCTCGCTGACGGGCAGATCCTTGCAGCCATGAAAGACACCAAGCAACGCGGTCATTTCGATCCGCTGTCGCCCCTGGGTCCCCTCGTGGTGAATACGGTGGCTGATGTGATTACGCTGAAGCCGCTGAGGGCCATCACGGGTGTGGAGGAATACTTCTATGACAACTATCGTCCGCGTATCTTCAAGGCGTCGAAGTTCCTCGAGAGCAATTACGTTGACGACAAGAAGCATATCATCGAGAAATACAATGCAAAAGGCTATCGTGATGCACGCATCGTCAGGGATTCGGTCTACCGCATTGACGATAAGAACTTGGGTATCGACCTCGTCATCGACGAAGGCAACCGCTACCATTACCGCAACATCAACTGGACGGGCAACACCAAATACTCCGACGAGACCCTCAATTCCATCTTGGGTATCAAGCCTGGCGACGTATATAATAAGGAGCTGCTCGACAAGAACCTGAACTATAGCGAGACCAACCTCGACATCAGTTCGCTGTATATGGACGACGGTTACCTCTTCTTCCGTGTCGACCCGGTCGAAGTGGCTGTGGATAACGACTCCATCGATTTGGAGATACGCCTTACTGAAGGCAAGCAGGCCCGTATCAACAATGTGACGCTCACGGGCAATACCAAGACCTACGACCATGTGGTGCTGCGCGAACTGTACACCCGTCCGGGACAGCTCTACAGCCGTAGCGACGTTGTTCGTTCCATCCGCGAGCTGGCCACGTTGGGCTTCTTCAACCAGGAGAGCATCAATCCCGACGTGCAGCCCAACTTCTCCGACAACACTGTCGACATCAACTATTCCGTTGAGGAAGCCGCTGCCGACCAGATCCGTTTTTCTGCGGGTTATGGCGCCGGTTTCTTGATGTTGGAGGCGGGATTGCAGTTCTCCAACTTCTCGATGCGCAACATCTTCAACAAGAAGGCCTGGAGGCCTCTGCCCATGGGCGACGGCCAGAAGCTCTCGCTCAACGTCACCACTTATGGCACGCATTATATCTCCTATGGCCTCTCGTTCACGGAGCCTTGGCTGGGCGGACGTAAGCCCAATGCGTTGACGGTTTCGCTCTACCAGTCCTATTACTCAAAATTTGTTGAAAGAACCTCCCCTGACTGGGGTTGGTTCAAGATGACGGGTGGTACCATCGGCTTGGGTCGTCGTTTGACCTGGCCTGACGACTACTTCAGCCTGTATCAGGGCATCAATCTGAAACGTTATAATCTGAACAACTACCAAACCGGTTATCTGAATGTCGGCGACGGCAATGGCCAGTTCAACCTCATCAGCTACAACTTCGTCCTGTCGCGTAACTCGGTGAGCCAGCCCATCTATCCGCGCAATGGCTCCGAGTTCCAGCTGGGACTTGAGATCACACCGCCTTATTCCCTCCTTTCCAGTAAGGATTACAGCAGCCTCGAAGAGAACGAAAAATACAAGTGGATCGAGATGCACCGTTGGAGCTTCAAGGCAGCATGGTATACCGAACTCTACGACAAGCTCGTGATGATGACCCGTGTGCGCTTTGGCTATCTGGGCCACTTCAACAGTCAGATTGGTCCCACGCCGTTCCACCGTTACTATCTCGGTGGTGATGGCTTGAACAACATCTCCATGGACAGCCGTGAGTTGGTGGGTATGCGTGGCTACGGCAACAACGCCCTCACGCCGGGCTATTATAACAACTCCAGCTCGGGTGGCACGGGTGGTAACCTCATGACTAAGTACACCTTGGAGATGCGTTATCCGCTCTCGTTGAATCCGCAGGCCACCATCTATGCCTTGACCTTCCTCGAGGCTGGTAACTGCTGGCTCGGCTTCGAGAACTTCAACCCCTTCGAGGTGAAACGCTCCGCAGGTCTCGGTGTTCGCATCTTCCTGCCCATGTTTGGCCTGTTGGGTCTCGACTGGGGCTATGGCTTCGACGACGTCTATGGTACCACGGGTGAGAACCACAGCCAGTTCCACTTCTCCATCGGTGGATCTATCGACTAAAGGCGAAGGCCCCTGAGCCCGTCGAAGGGCCGACTTATTATAGGCCGTTCTTTTTTTTGGAACGATTATTGTTATAGCAAACAAGAAAGCAATTAGAAACACTATAAGACAATGAAAACATTTAAAGCTTTGATTTTGACCGCTGCCTTGGTGTGTGGCGGTATCATGACTGCCAACGCACAGCTTGGCGGTGGACAGAAGATCGTCTATGTGGATTCGGAATACATCATGGAAAACATTCCGGAATACGGCGACGCTCAGGAAGAGTTGAATTCCCTCTCGACGAAATGGCAAAACGAGGTGAAGGCCTTGTATGACAAGGTGTCGGAGATGTACAGCAAGTATCAGACCGAGATGCTCCTGCTTTCTGAGGACCAGAAGCGCGCCCGCGAGCAGGCCATCATCGACAAGGAACAGGAAGCCAAGAACCTGCAGATGCAGTATTTCGGCGCCGAAGGCCAGCTCTATCAAAAACGCACTGAGTTGATCCAGCCCATCCAAGAGAAGATCTACACTGCCATGAAGGAAGTGGCTCAGTCAAAGAATTACGCCTTCGTGCTCGACCTGGCCTCTGGCACCTCGGTGCTCTATGCCAACGACAAGAACGACATCAGCGATGACGTGCTCGACCAGCTGGGCAACGTGATGCAGACCGTGCGCCGCGAAGACCGCCGTAAGGCCACTAACGCAATGGGTGGCTCAACGGGTGGCAGCACTGGTGGCAAATCCGGCAACGTGAAACCTAGGAAATAATGCCGCTTAAGGCAATGGAATGCAAAAAAACTGTATCTTTGCAGCTTGATTCGCATAAAAAAGAGATTTAAATTATTAAAATTCAATAAAATGAACAAATTATTCAAAGTTATGTTCTTGGGTGTGGCCCTCTTCGTGATGAGTGGTATTGCCAATGCTCAAGTGAAGATTGCACACGTCAACACGGCTGAAATCCTCGATGCCATGCCTGACAAAGCCAAGGCTGAGAAGAGCTTGGAGAAGTACTATGGTGAGTTGCAGAGCCAACTCGAGACCATGGCCAAGGAATATCAGACCAAGATGCAAGACTACGAGGCCAACCAAGCCACTATGTCGAACCTGGTGAAGCAGTCGAAGGAAAAGGAAATCGTCGACCTGCAGACCCGTATCACCCAGTTCCAAGCCAACGCTGAGAACGAATTCGAAAACAAGCGCGCCGAGCTTCTGAAGCCTATCCTCGATAAGATTCAGAACGCCATCAACGCCGTGGGTAAGGAGAAGGGTTACACCTATATGCTTGACCTCGCAACGGGCGCTGCCGTTTATGTTGGCGACAATGCCGTTGATGCCACCAAGGATGTGAAGTCCAAACTCGGTATCAAATAATAACGGTTGACCGAACAAGAAAAAAGCCGACTCATTTGAGCCGGCTTTTTTTGTTATTTGATGCTCTCGCGCTTGACTTTGGCGAAGCGTAGCAGCTTCAGTATGCCCAAAGGCTTGTAGTCGTCTTTGTTGGCCAGGTTGAGATAGAGCCCGAACTTCTTCGCAATCGGGATTTTGAAGGTCTCGACGAACTCGATGAGGGTGCCGTCGGGGTCTTCCACGTAGGTGAAGTGGCCGTTGGCATCGCCCATGTCGAAATCGACGCCGCTGTCGCAAACGAAAGGATGGCCCATAAGCTCGGCTTCTTCTTGCACAGCGCTCATGTTGCGCACGTCGAAGCAGAGGTGGATGAAGCCGGGATCGCCCCAATAACGGCCTTCATAGAGCTTTTTGCCATGACCGTCGACGCTTTGGATGAGCTCGAGATGCGACGTGCCCATGATGCGGCTCAAAGGCCCTTCGATGGGCTTGCTGCGTTGGAGGATTACACGGCGCAACGTGCCTTCGCCACCAGGGAGACATTTCAGGTCGTCGAAGACACCGGTCTGGTCGAAGACCACTTTGTCGTATTCCAACAGCTGCGTGTAGAAGGGGAGGGAGCGCTCGATGTCGCTTACGCCGATGACGGCACCGTTGGCGCCGCCCGTGGTCTTCTTCTCGTCGATGAAGACGTAGTCGTCTTGCTCAAGCTGGAAGAGGTTGCCGTAGGGGTCTTTCATGAAGAACTCCTTTTGTCCCGCCGGCGAGGTCGTGACAGGGCTGATGACGTCGAGTCCTTTATTGATGAAGGTGTTGTAGGCCGTCTCGATGTCGGGGGTCTTCACCTTGGCGATGAGGATGCCCAAGTCGCCCAAACGCACAGGCTCTTTCAGGTAGTTGAGTTCACGGCCTTTGGGTTGCCATATCTCGAAGCCGCCGCCGCCGCGGATGTTGACGGCGATGCCCGAACGACGCGGCTGGGGTTTGCCACCCGTGTAGGGCAGCATGCGCTCCGCCACGCCTTCGTCGTCGACGATCTTGACCTCGAAGCCGAAGTTGTCGTAATACCATTTCCAGGCCTCCACGAAGTCGTTGACTCCGATGCCCACTTGCTGTATACCGCAGATGACTTTCTCTTTCATTATGTTGCTGATATTTTTCTGGATAGTTTATAATACAAAGGTAAGCAATACTTATGGATGTACGCCATCAGCAGCTCGGTGCGGCCGATGAGTTTACGGTGCTTTTGCCGCTTGATGGCACGTACGGCGATTTGGCCGCATTTCTCGACACTCAAGCCGTTGGCTTGTCCCGCGTCCATCTTGGCGTGGGCCGTGCCGTCGCCCATCAGCGCGCTCTTGCTGATTTGCGTGTTGATGCGGCCGGGGATGAGGAAGGTGACGTTGATGTTGTCGTATTCCAGCTCCAACGACTCGTAGAAGCCAAACAGGGCGTGTTTGGCGGCGCAATAGGCCGAACGCAACGGGAAGCCGAACAGTCCCGATAGGGAAGTGGTCACGCTGAACTGCACGTGCTCCTTGGCCTTGATCATCTCCTTGAATTTCTTCACGAGATAGACGCCGCTCATGAAGTCGATCTTCAGGATTTTCTCGTCGACGCTGAAGTCGGTGTCCAAGGCCTTCTCGCGCTGCGAGATGCCGGCGTTGAGCACGAAGAGGTCGATGCTCAGGCCTTGCCCGACCACGTAGTCGTAGAGGCGGTCGATGGAGGCGTAGTCGTCCAACTGCGTCTCGATGGCGTAGGCTCTCACGCCCAGCTGCTCGCAGAGACCCTTGGTCTTGTTGAGGTCGTCAATGCCCAAGCCTGTCAGCACGAGGTGGCAGCCTTCCTGCGCCAGATGAAGCGCGATGCTCTGCCCGATGCCTGTGCCTCCTCCAGTGACGAGGGCGGTTTTGTTCTTTAGGTCTAACATGTCCTATAGGTTTTTCAATCCTTTAGTTTCCCCTCGGGGAATGGAGAGCCCGTTGCTGTTTCCCCGCGGCGGTTTGTGACGCTTACGAATAGGCAGCTTGTTCTTGCCGCCGCTGGATGATTACTGATTCAACTCCATTCCCGAAGGGAATCTCTTTTCTACGCTGCAAAGATAAAAATAATTCCTTCATGTTGGGATAATCAATATATTTACTAATTTTGTGGCATCAATCATCATGGTTGAAAGGGCAGACACGTAGGTCTGCCCCAACTCTAAACTCTGAACTCTAAACTCTAAACTAAATATGGATATATTTGAAAGAATATCAAAGGATTCCGGTGGCCCGATTGGGCAATACCGCGAACGCGCCGACGGTTATTTCGCATTCCCTCGTCTGGAAGGCGAACTGGGACCTCGCATGACCTTCAACGGCAGGGAGGTGCTCTGCTGGAGCTTGAACAACTATCTGGGTCTGGCCAACCACCCCGAGATTCGTCGCGTGGATGCCGAAGCCGCTGCCAAATACGGCCTCGCCGCCCCTATGGGCGCTCGTATGATGACGGGTCACACCCGCATGCACGAGCATTTCGAGCATGAGCTGGCCGACTTCGAGAAGAAAGAAGCCGCCTACCTCTTCAACTTCGGCTACCAAGGCATCGTGTCGACCATCGACACCTTGACCAGCCCCCACGATGTGATCGTCTACGATAATGAGGCTCACGCCTGTCTGCTCGACGGCATCCGCCTGCACATCGGCAACAAATACAAATATCGTCACAACGATATGACCGACCTTGAGAAGAAGCTGAAGGTCGCCACTGAGGTGGTGGCCAAGACGGGTGGCGGCATCCTCGTCATCACCGAGGGTGTGTATGGCATGACGGGCGCTTTGGGCGATCTCGCCGGCATCGTGGCCCTGAAGAAGAAATACAGCTTCCGTATCCTCATCGACGACGCCCACGGCTTCGGTGTGATGGGTCCCAACGGCCGTGGTACCTCCGAGCACTTCGGCGTGATGGACGACATCGACATCTACATCGGCGCCTATGCCAAGGCCATGGCCATCATCGGCGGCTTCGTGGCTGGCCCGAAGTATGTGATTGAGTATTTGCGCTACAACATGCGTTCGCAGATGTATGCCAAGAGTTTGCCGCTGGCCATCGTCGAAGGCTGCGAGAAGCGTCTGGAGATCATCCGCAGCGCCGAGGGCGACGCCCTTCGTGCCCAGCTGTGGAAGGTGACCCGCGCCTTGCAGAAGGGCTTCCGCGACCTGGGCTTCGACATCGGTCCTGCCGAGGCATGCGTGACGCCGGTGCACGTGCAGGGCGACGTGGTTCAAGCCACCAATATCGCCATGGACCTGCGCGAGAACTATCGTATCTTCTGCTCGGTCATCACCTATCCCGTCATCCCCAAGGGCATGATCATCTTCCGCATCATCCCGACGGCTGCCCACACCATGGACGACGTCAACTACACGTTGAACGCCTTCGCCGAAGTGCGGCAGAAGCTCGACAAGGGCTACTACGACGGAACGGAAGTGCCGAATATGAGAATCGAGTAATCAACCAATAGCAAGTAAAAGAGCGGCTATGCCGCTCTTTTTTTGCTTTATACAAATATTATCCCTATCTTTGCATTTCCATAAATGAATATAATCCCAAAAACAGGATAATATGATACTCGTAAAACAAGCTGGCGTTTACGTCAACATTTTGAATTGCAAGCTTAAGAAGTACCTTTCCGAAGTCTTCAAGAAGAACAATGTCAACCTGACGGCGGAGCAATACCTCGTCATGGATACCCTATGGAACGAAGGCACGCTCACGCAGCAGGAGATCGCTTTCATCATCCAAAAGGACAAGAACTCGGTGACCCAGTTTATCGACAACCTGGAGAAGAAAGGCCTCGTCGCCCGCTCCGTGTCGAGAGAAGACCGCCGCGTGAACAACATTGTAGTGACCCAAGAAGGCATGGCGCTCAAGGACTCCACCAAGCAGTTGGCCATCGAAACAATGAACAAGGCGCTTGAGGGCATACCTGAAAAGGATGTGGTGGTCTTTGTGGACGTGCTGAAGAAAGTCTGCGCCAATATTTGACAGTTTTCAAGGTTATTATGGCATTTGGTATGATAATTGCGTGAAACACTTCGTATTAAGGATTGGATTATATACTTTTGTACCTCTAATATTTCAAAGAAATGAATAGAATGACAAGATTTTTGATGGCTTTGCTCGCGCTGGCCTTGCTTATGCCTTCGTGCAACAAAGGTCCGGGCGAGGGCGGCACGGGAACGGTGCAAGGCATGGTGAAGCTTGTGCATCATCCCGACGATGACTATACCTTGACTCCCGATACCATGGTGGCGGCCAAGACCGATGTCTTCATCATCTACGGTGATGAGGCCTATTTCGGCAACGATGTGGAGACCAATGCCGATGGCTTGTATAGGTTTGAGTATCTTCTGCCCGGCAGCTATACCGTGTTTTCCTATTCCACGCTGCCTTCGGGTGAGAAGGTGGCGGTGAGCGAGACGGTCGAGCTGCAACGCGGCGCGGTGGCCCAAGTGCCTACGCTCTATATCCACGACGGCAAGGCCTACGGCACTTCCGTGGTGAAAGGCCGTGTGCATGCGTCCTACTACCATAACGGCAGCTGGCGTGGCGAAGGCTGGGCCTGCGAACACCGTGTCTACATCCGCAGGGTGGGCGACGACATCCCCTTCGACGACACCCGCGTGGGACCCGATGGCTACTTTGCCTTCCAGAAGCTTCAACCAGGCGAATACGAGGTCTTTACGTCATCCGACGACATCGCAACGGAGATCCCCGACTTTGTCTTCCAATCCATCGTAGTGGAAGAAGCGGGACAGGTCTATGAGCTTTCTGAACAATTTGAAGTGATTATTAATGTGTAAACAAATGAATATGAAAAAGTTAGTTTTGGCTTTGACGTTTCTTGCCATAAGTGTTACCAGCTTCGCACAGTCGGTGTCTGATGCCACTATTGCCAAGCGTGAGAACCGCAAGGGCATGGTGCTGAAGGAATGGAACACGGCGGCGGGCGACAAGCGTGCCTTCCTCGACCGAGTGACGACCTACGATGCGTTGGGCCGTAAGATTGAGGAGATCGAATATGCCAGCTATGGCCAGAAGTGGCGCGTGGTGTTTGAGTATCCTGAGAACAGCGACATCACGGCCAAGGTGTTGCGTGAGATCGAGTATAACGACCGCGATAGGGTGACCAGAATCAAGAAGTACGAGTACAACGAAGACGGCTCCAAGAAATGCCAGAAGAACTATTATCCGAACGGCAAGCTGGAGTCGGTGAAGACTTACGAGTACGTCCCAAAATAAGGCCAGCGTGGAAGAGATCCTCGGCATAGTGCAAGGCATGAAGCCTATCACGCTCGACGAGATGAGCGGCGTGAAGCTGATGAACCGCATCGACACCAAATATGTCGTGACGGAGACGCAGCTCAAGGCCATTTTGTCGGCGATTTGCGACCATTACTATGCCCAGGAGGTGGAAGGCCATCGCTTCTCGCCCTATAGCACCGTGTATTACGACACGCCCGAGCTGACGATGTATCTCATCCACCACGACCGTCATCTGGTGCGCGACAAGGTGCGGGTGCGTACCTATGTCGACTCCCACCTGACTTTCTGCGAGGTGAAGCATAAGAACAACAAGGGCCGGACCAAGAAGAAGCGCATCGCCGTGGAACCCATCCCCAACATCATCGACAACCCTGAGGCAGCGGCGTTTTTGGCTGAGAAGCAACCCTACGAGGTAAGCACTTTGAGCCCGCATCTCGTCACCGCTTTCGATAGGGTTACCTTGGTGAACTACGACAAGACGGAACGCCTCACCATCGACTGCAACCTGCGCTTCGAGAACCTCCGCAGCGGCAACAAGGCCGCGATGACGCCCCTCGTCGTGATGGAGTTGAAGCAGGACGGACGTGCCCATTCATTGCTGAAGGACGTGCTCTTTGAAATGCGTATCAGACCCTTTAAGGTCAGCAAATACTGCATCGGCACCTGCCTGACCCGCCCCGAGGTGAAACAGAACCGGTTTAAGAAAAAGCTGAGAAGAATTGAAAAGCTTAAAACTATGGCCTATGGCTGCCTCGACGTGAGGGCAAGCCATTGGCCATTGGCTATTGGCCATAAGCCTAGTAAACAACAATTAAACAATCAATAAAACGACAATATGAACCTACTACAAATCAACATGCAGGACTTTGATCCTGACATCGCGCGCGAGTTTGGTGGCGACGTCTCGGCGATGGACTTCCTCGGTGTGCCGCTTTTCGACGCCCATAGCCTGTGGACGACGTTGATCCGCTTTGTGTTCAACTTCCTCGTCTGCTGGATTATCATCCATTGCTTCTATTACAAGAAGGCCAACCGCAAGGACTATTACTTCACCTTCCTCATGTTTGCCGTGGTCATCTTCCTCATCATCTCCCTGATGGAGAACATGAAGATGAACATCGCCTATGCCTTGGGCCTCTTCGCCATCTTCGGCATGATACGTTACCGGACGGAGACCATCAAGATACGTGAGATGACTTACCTCTTTGTGGTGATGGGTCTGAGCATCGTCAACGGTATGGCGCTCTCGACGAGTTATGCAGAGCTCGTCTTGGTCAACCTGCTGACCGTGCTGATTGTGTGGTTGCTTGACGGCACTAAACTGCTGAAACACACTGCCACGAAGATCGTTTTGTACGACCGCATCGAGAACACCAAGCATGGCAGGGAAGAGGAGCTGAAGGCCGACCTCGTGGAACGCACGGGCCTCGACATCTCGAAAGTGGAGGTGGGGCATATCGACTACCTGCGAGACGTGGCTTTTGTGAAGGTGTACTACAAGCCCATCGACGGCGAGGTGAATACGATCGATACGGTGACCAAACTGAAAGATTTTGATAGTTAGCCTATAGCCCATGGCTAATGGCCTATGGCTGCCTCTACGTAAAGGCAAGCCATAGGCCATAGGCAATGGGCCATAGGCGAGAAACGCAAATGAGAAGGCTAATAACCATATTACTATTGCTCTTGTCGGCAAGCGCCTACGCGCAGAGTGAACGGACGACCGACTTCGGTGGCATTGTCTCGGCTGAGGCTGAGGTGGGCTTGGGTGGACCATGGGGCCTGTCGGCAGAGGAGGAGCTGCGCTTCGACCACGACTTCACGCAGTTCGACCGTTGGCTCAACTCGGTGGGGGTGAACTACAACTGCCTGCACAATAGGATGAACATCGGGCTCACGGCCGACTACATCCGTCGCCACAACGACCGTGGTTATTACGAGAACCGTGGCCGTTTGGGCTTGCAGGTGACCTATGCCGAGGAGTGGCGCCGCTTCAAGTTCCAGGTGCGCAGCAAGGCCATCGGCACCTTCTTCGACGAGCGCACGGGCGAGCATCGTGTCAACCCCAAGTTGTATTGGCGCAACCGCCTGAAGGTGACCTACCAGCCGATGAACAGCCGGTGGAAATATGCCCTCTCCACCGAATTGTTCTGGCTCACCAACGACCCCAAGAAAGGCGGCCTCGACAACCTGCGCACCGTGCTCTCGGTCGACTATCGTCTTTCGAGACGCTATTACCTCTCCGCCTTTGCCCGCATGGACAACGACTTGTGGGTGAAGCATTCTGTAGATAGGTATTATATTGGCATGACCTTGAAGGCAAAATATTAACCTTTTTCGTTCCATTTAGATTATCTTGATCATAAGATGGTCTGCTGTGATTCTTTATCAATGGACGTATTGTGTTGAGCTTCGGTGTGATACATGTTTTAACAGTAGTATTCCATGATGCCTAGCCCTTTGAAAGAACAGAACAAACCAAGATGAAAACGACAGCATGATGGTACCTTGTATGGAATAATCAAGAAACTCTAAAATGATAGAAAACTATCTTGAAAAAAAGTTGGTTGGGAAAAAGGCTAACATTGCCTGAAGTACATCATTCCTAACATGAATTCTGTCATCTACTGTCTCGGAGGTTTTTTCAAACAGGTGTACAAATATTACCATTATGTTGATTAATTCTATTCAATGTTTTTTATTCACGGAACTTACAATAACTATAAATAATGAACCAGACAAAGCCGAATCCTATGTTTTATTGGATAGTTAAAAACTATAGATTAATTGATTTGTTTTGCCATGATTTGGTTTTTTCTGTATTTTTGCGAGTTGTATTTAAGCAATCATTGTATATATGATACGATTTCTACAAATATCTGACATACATTTTTCAAATCAGGCAGGGTGTGATGATGATTATGCACAGATGAAGAGCAAGTTTCTTGAAGACATTGCCAAATGTCATAAGGAGAAGGGGAATATTGACTATGTGCTTATTTGTGGTGATATCGCATTCGCTGGTACAGAATCCCAATATACGGAAGCAAGAGATTTTATTGATGATATTTGCACAAGCATAGAATATAGTGGTGATAATGGTGAGAATGTTTTTATGGTCCCTGGAAATCACGATAAAAAGAGAATTGTTTATACCCGTACACGTTCTTTGCTTAGAGAGCCATTGCTGAAAAAAGATGCTGTCAAAAAGTTATTGAGTTCGAAAGTGAAAGAACCGATGGTCGTAGGTATTTTGTATGCGCCATTCAAACAATACTATAAGATGGCAGCATATTATTCAAGTATAAGCGATATTGCAAGGAAGTCTGCCGTCTTTCCCGAATCGGATCAGGAAACAGGGAGTGTCCCTAAGTTTGAACCTGGAGATGAAATGTTTTGGTCTGAACTGATAGGTTATCTGAAAGGCATCCCGGTTACCTTACATGGAAGTAATACATCGCTCCTCTCTGATGAAGATGATGGTGAAAGCATGAGTTTGATAGCAGGTAAGCAGCATCTGCAAGTGTTGCCTATGCAAGCGTATAATGTGACGACAAAAGAGAACGAAATCCATATTCTGATGTTGCATCATCCAATGAGTGAAATCATAGATGGTGATAGTATCGAAAAAGACATAGATAGTCGCTTTCAATTGCAGTTCTATGGACACATGCATAAACAGTCATCATTATGCAATAATGCGGTGAAGATTTATTCAGGTGCTTTGCAGCCCCCTGAGGCTGATGAGATGGATGAAGATAATGAGTATTTTCCTGTTTATAATATCATTGAACTTGAGGTCGAGGATGAGGGAGGTAAACCATGTCTGAAAGTTGATGTTTTCAGCCGTAAATGGGATGGCGTGAAGTTTGATGAATATGAAGAAGAGACAAAAACAGGAAAAAATGCATTGAGAGTATTACTCCCAGAAAATGATTCTTGGAAAAAGACTATGGAAAGAATTAGGAATGGTGAATCGGCTCCTGATGGCCATGACAAGGAAACTGAGACAGTGTATCCGCATATCGTTAAACGTGCATTTTTGCATAGCGGTAAGGAGACAAAAATAATCAAAGAAATGTATGGGGATACATTTGAATCCATTAGCCCCAACCGCAACAAGTATTTGACATTCTTGAAGCGAGTTGAAGATGATGGAAGAATAAAGGAATTAAATGATATTTTGAAGAGATATGGGAAGTAAACAACTTAAACAAGCAATTGATAAGCATTTGTTTATCTCGTTGGATGACGAACTGATTACCCAGTTACATGAAGTGGCCAATTCAATGGTTGCTGACCTCGATGCTGTCTCTGTGTCGGATTATGTCTGCTCTTTTATGCAAAACAATGTTAGTCAGTCGTTCACAGAGGCGTTTGGGGTGAAGTATGAAGAAATGTATGGTGACGGAGTAAAACTCCCGGCCATTGTTTCAAGGATTCTTGAAATGTATGTGATTCTGTTAGCTCTACAGTCGGATGAAATAGAAGAGGATACAAAAGCGCAAATCTCATTGATAGTCAGAAACTATGCGGTATTACGAAAAGGCGACTGGAATGTATTGCTGTGCCAAAAATGGATAATTGAGATGTATTCATACTATGAGACGTATGCAGCTGATATGGTTAAGAGTTCAATCAATTATTCCCAACTTTTAGATGCTGTTGTGCCAAGTGAGAACTGGAACGATACAGGATTGGACATTACGCAACAAGCTGTATATGACCAAATAAGAAGTCTTTGTATGGCGGGTTATTATGGACGTGTCAGTGGGTATATTAAAACATCTGCATTTAAAAATTTCACCAGTCCTTTTGCACAGGTATATGTGTTGGTTTGTAAGATGGTAAAGGAATGGAATTGGAAATATTTATCATTAAGTCCGGTGAAAAAACTTGTTGAAGCATTGGGTGAGAATTACAAAAGAAAGAAGATGCTAAGCAATATAGTAACAGAGGTGTTGGATGAAGTGCAAAAGGATCAGCTTTGTGTGCCAAATGAAGAATCATCCATGCTTTTGGCAAGGGTTTGCAATAATCGGCCAATAGCTATTGACAATAAAATGTTTACGGCTTTGGAGTTTGGCGTTTACATTTATTATGAGATGCTTTTAGAAACCTTTAATGATTGAGAATATGGGAGAACAAGTTGAAGATATAATCAATATAATAACTGGCACAGATTCGACATCTGGCACCGGAACCAATACGAATGCCAACGGCATAGGACAGTTACTTTTCTGTGACGCTAGGAGTCAAAGTGAATTGAATGACTTTATCGATAGTGAGCGACCTAAGCTGGTGGCTTTGGTGGGCTTTGCCAACTATGGGAAATCGACCTTTATTGGAACATTGTACGAACTTTTGATACAAAACCTTAATTATAGTGGGTATTCATTCGTGGATTCGGATACCTATGTTGGCTTTGAACGCAGAGTGTTTCTTAGGCGGAATAATGATGAGGATACTTCGGATACGAAACGAAATGTATTGGGAGAAAACGATATTCTCAATTTAATGTTGCGCTCTAATGAAGGAAAATTCCATCAAGTGCTCCTTTCCGACAGAGCTGGTGAAACATATTTAAAATATACCTCATCCGATGATGAGGTAAAAGATGATCTTGTGATAGAAAACGCTGACCTGTTAGTGTTTTTCGTTGATGCAGAAGCCGATACCCAAAATTTGGCTGTGCATAACTTGATTGTCGAGAAATATGAAGGACTACTAACGAGATTAAAAGCGCAACATAAGATAACCGCATCAGTTTCGTATATTATGGTTTTTACAAAGATTGACAAGGTTGTTTCAGACGAACGTCGTGAGAAATTAACCGATAGAAAGAAAAAACTAAGTGCTATTTTTACTGAAAACATAGGGAAAGAGCCAGATCAAATCTATGAAGTGAATTCAACAGATTTAAATCATGATGCGCTGAATCAGGTGTTTGAAAAGATAATCAGCCCATTGACATCTGTAGAAGCGGCAAAGGAATTGGATTGGGTGAGAATGGAAATTGAAAAGCAAAAGTAAAAACATGGAAACAACGAATATACTATTGGCAGGTCTTCCAGCTGCAGGCAAGTCAACTTATATTGCTGCACTTTGGGCGGTTGAGAAAGACGGCAAGTCGGGGCATCTTCTTACGTGCGATGAAAGACCATCAGAATCTTTTTATGTTGACGGAATGAGCGATAACTGGACAGTTCTGAAAGAAGTAAGGCGCACCACATTCGCTCAACCTGTGGAAATAGTGCTTCCGATGAAAAGACAAAACACAGGTAAAAAGATAAACCTTTCATTGCCAGACTTTAAGGGTGAGGTATTCGAGCAGATATTGGATAATTCAGTGTCTTCAGATGTGGTAGCATGGTGTGAGAAATCTCATGGGATTTTATTTATGCTGAATTTGGGCAACTCCTCACCTGAAGTTCTTCAAGAACAAATATCCAATACTGCAAAACCTAGGGTGGAATTAGAAAAGGTTGTGCTGTTGCCAAACGACATTGATCTGGCGATACAAAATGTTTTACTGCTGAAATATCTTTACAGCAAGATGGGTGACTGTCCCATAGCACTATGTTTTTCATCTTGGGACAGTACCGAATATTCTAATGAACAAGATGTAGAAGAATGGGTGAAAGCAAACCATCCTTGCATTTATAATTTTGTTAGTGCTCATTTTAAAAACTATCGTTATTATGGAATCAGCGCCCAAGGGGCTGACTATTCAGAATTGGATGAAAAAAAAGGTGATGAGTTGGCAGAAAAAGCGACTCGTAAAGAAAGAGCATTTGTTTATAGAGACAAAATAACATACGATATTACTGAACCATTGGATTTCCTAATACCGGGATGAGATGAAAATAGAGCAGATGTTGCATGGTTACGACAACGGCCATCGTTTGTTGGCTGGTTCCATAATGCTGAAGGACAAAGCGGATATGGATACCATAGCCACTTTAAGCGATTGGAGCGAATATATTTTCCCGAATGGAGATTCATCTTATTTGACAGCATATCCGTTAAAGGAAAGTGGCTATTATGTAATAGCCAAAACATGGTATGCAGAGGAGATGAAAAGGCCGGGATGTGTTTGGACCCATTCACTACTGATTCCTTTTGAGGAGTTGAACATCGTGGATGATTTTAGAAGAATCAGCTCATTGTTTATTAGACCTGCCAATAACGACAACTTTGACATATACTCACATACTATTATACACGATACCAAGTATAATTATCCAAGCAATTATAAAGATTTAACTTCAAGCAAAAGAATGATTGCGATGATACTGCTCTCATTCTTAAATAGTGGTAATGTGCCATTGACTTTCGGAGCATTGAAAGACAATGATTTGGCGGGAATTCTATTGTTGTCGGTTATGAGTATGGTACCGATGGCAATGTTGGAGAATGTTTCGTGGTGTACGGGAACAGCCTATCCCCGAAAAATCAATGGTAAGCAATTGACTTGTCAGTTCTTGTCCCGTCAAGGCGAAAATCAAATTTTTAACCTAGTTAAGGAAGAAAAATGGGTTGATTATGTGACTGATGCTTTGGTGAGGGGGGATATCAATCGGGGTCAACTTATCAGGATGTTTGCAGATGATATTGGTGAAAGCTTGGACAAGTATTCTGCTGTAGTCAAGGTGCTTTACACCTTGGAAGATTATTTCAAGACAGGAGTTGACAATACAGAACGCTATAGAACGGTATTTGAAATAATTGCGTCCTACTTTCCTGCAAATGACGAGGGGCGTATTATTAAAAAGCTTTGTACTAATAAAGCATTCTCTGAACGGTATTGCAGTGAGCCAATGTTTTTTTATTATCTTGCCACCCTGCAATTAAACGGTGTGTTCAACTTCGAAGAAACTAAAATTGAGGAAAGATGGAAGGATTTTATTGGCAACAATAAAGAGGAATATGTAACCCTTTTAAAGCATATTTGTGAGTCAGGTAATGTTAATGAATGGGGTGCGGGTATATTAAAGGAGAGTGCAACAGTCCTTACAATGACGGATGTAACAGAGATAATAAAGAGCGATTACCAATTGTTCGGTTCAATTACTCTGTTAAACCCCGAGATACTTGAAAAAATCCAATGGCAGACCTTGTCACAAAAAGAGATTGAATTGATACTGCCAATAATACTTGACTATCGAACGCGAGACAGTTTCACACAATGGGCGACGTTGTTTGCCACAATGCTTGAACAGGGTGTTGAAGTCAGCAATGAAACAGCTATAGAGATTTTTGCCAAGACAAACGATGCGACAAAGATTCTGTTAGATTTTGTCAACAATGATTCCGCACGATTTGTCAACATGGTGTTAGGAAAACAGATAGAAAGACACCAGAAAGAAATATTGGCATGGCTTGGTGGGGTTGAAACTGTGACTGTCAATGTGGCTTATGCCATAGTTAATTCACTAAACGAACGATCGAAGGATGTGGTTAATGCAGGGGCGAAGTTGTGGAAACCGTTTCTTGGATTGCAATACCAAAGCCTTCGTGTTGAAGTATATGCATTTTTGTTTTCCCTTTCGTTCAATTGGCTTTCTGATAGAGATGCGCTTGAGTTGATGAGAATGGCCTTTTATCCATTGCACACTTTAGAAGAAGCTGGTAAATTAGGATATGGAAATTGGATGCGTATAGCAGGTTATATGGAACCTTTGTGGTTTTGGGAGGAATGGGACAAGTGCAAAAAAATGCGCAAAACAGTTGTCAAACGGTTACAAAATGCAGGCTGTGATAGAAGCGTATTGAATTGTTATACTCCTAATAACGAGCTAAATGAGATGATGATGAAGATGTGGTAATAAAAGAATTTGAGGCCTAATGGCTATAAGCCATCGTCAGCCAATAACTCACATCAACTTTTGAATTTCGTTCCAATAGAAGAAAGCTTCTATGTTGCTTTTCTTGAACTTGTTGAACTTCGTTGGCAGTGGTTCTGTGATAGTGGCATCTGCCAACTGCTGCTCGCTGCCTGGAGCGAAGTGGTGTACTTCTGTTATGCCTTTCTCGATGAGTTTGCTGAGATAGGCTGCCTTGGAAGCGTTGACAATAGCTTGGTCAAGACTGTAGTTTTTCTCGCTATGGATAAAACTACGTACTTTGGCTATGCCGTTCTGGAGTAACTTGAACTCTTCAGGATTCTCTACGCCTCTGAAACAGATACAACGGGATGTGTTGAAGATGTCGTCGAGTACATCCTGTAGCTTTGATGTATCATCTTTGCGATAAAGCAACTCGACGGCGGCAAACTTTCGGAATGTTTCAGTCGTTGTAGTCAGATCGTTTGTCAAGTCGAACAACGAGGCAATGTCAAACAATTGCTTGTTGATTTCCATAGAGCAGTCTTTGTCGCCCTTGAAGAACGGGATGCCCGTGGTATGTGGCGCAAAAGCTGTGAGTTTGTCGCCAAGCATGTCTTGGTAACTGGGAAGGTTGACCATGACAGGCTCGCCCTCAGTTTTAAGGAAAGGACTTTCAATTGGAAGTGACACCACATGGGAATAATGGTTTTCCTCAAATAAGACATCCAGTAGAATCTTGTCCTGTTTTCCTCCCTCTGGATAAGACACTTGATAGTTGTATTTTGCGTGTTTCTTAGGGATGTCAGAACGTGAGATGCGTTCTACCAGTTCTACCTCGCCGAAGCCGTATTCTGACGAATAGACTTTTAGATAATCTTCAATCTGTGTACCTGGTGGACATATTATATCGACATCTATTGAGAGTCGTTTTGCACTGTTGAGGTGCAACATCTCAGCGGTGCCTCCTTTGAACAATAGCGGACAACCTGAGCGTACTAACGCTTCAAGCAAAGAAAAGGCTCTGATAGCCTTTTCGGCCAATGCAATGTCTTTCACGTTGTTTTCTTTGGCGACTTTTTCTATCCATGCCGCAGTTCTACTATCTGGATGTATCATGATTGATGGTATTAATGATTTTAAGTATAGAGTCTTTACGATGACGGCGTGCGGCATAACGGAGCAAACGGCTGAGATTTACATTGTTCATGCTGAAAGCGTTCTCGAATATCGTGTAGAGTTCTGCACCTTGGGCAAAGTTCAACTCCCTGTCGCCTGTGGCATCCACCAGTATTTTCTCCAATGTGGGTACAGGCGTGTCGTTTACCATAGTAATAGGAGCTTCATTAACCAGAACACGGACAATCAATAGTTTGTCGGTTGTGATGTATCTCTCACATTCTTGTGCAGTAGGGTTCAATAGGATAGACATAGCTGAAGCATGACCTTGCAAAAAATTGAAAACCGATTCCATGGCCACGCGTTCCACATCGACAAACACCATTCCCAAAGCCGGAATATGACGCATATAAGGAACCAACACAGATGGTTTCCAGACACAGAAATCGGCAAAAGGAAATTTCCTTTTTATCTGTTCAGCTATCGACCGTTCTTCTTCTGAGGGCTTATAAACAAAAGGTTGTTTGCCCTTTTCAGGAAAGGAATACAAACCATATCCTGATTTAACTAGCTTTCCTTGTTTCACAAGGCGGTTCAGCAGCACCTGAGCCGATGCTTTAGATACATCGTTCGTGCCTAAGTGCTGCATCAGGTTCCGCCTGAGAAAAGGCTGTCCCTGCATGGATGCATAATCTAATATCTGTTCTGTTATTGTCATACTGACTGTATCGTAATTCGGGTGCAAAGATATAACAATATTGGCAAATAGTAATGATTTTTGCCAAAAAAGTTATTGTTTACAGATGTTTAATAGAATAATTTGATAGGAATCGTATGATGTTTTGGAGATGATAAAAATAGCCAACTTAAGGGGTTTTTGATAGACCTAATCGGATTTTAACTACTTTTGCAGAAATGTTGAAAATTGAATTTGGAATGAAAAAACATATACCTTTCACCGGTATTTGGATAGCGGTGGCTTTGATGGCTTTGATGGTGGCTTGCGACCCAAAGGAGAAAGTTGTGGAGCCGATGGAGAAGCCGTTGCTGGAGTTGGCTACCATTGATAGCCTCATGTGGCGGCAGCCTGACAGCGCTTTTGCGTTGCTGAAACAGTTTGCGGCAAGCCCACAAGCCGACAGCCTTGATGAGTTTAATGGGCACTATTGCCAGCTGTTGATTTCTGAGTTGTTGTATAAGAATTACAAACAACAAAGCAACAGGGATGATTTGTTACAAGCGGTGGGGTATTTTGATTCTATTGTGGTGGCAGATGGATATAAGAAGGACGGGCGTAAAGCGGACGCACGCGGTGCGTCCCTACGGGAGCGGAATGTGTTTTTGGATGCGCGTGCACATTATATAAATGGTACGGGGTTTTATGAGAAAGGAGATATGGTTCAGACATGTGACGAGTATTTGGCGGCATTAGAGTTGATGGAAAAGAACTTTGAAAAGGAAAAGCTGTTAGGAACAAGGGCCCAGTTTATGGCTTTGATTTATAATCGTTTGGGAGACTTGTTTTCTGAGCAGTATATGATGGAATGTGCTATACTTTGTTATGAAAATGCATATTCTTTTTGTTTGATAGAAACAACATCATCACAAGGTATTTCCAGGACCTTATATAATATTGGGAAACAATATGATAAGATTGGGGAAAAAGAAATAGCAGAAAAATACTACGAGCAAGCGATGAAGGAGGTTCAGGACACTAATAGTCTTGTCTATCGTGATATAATGTCTACTAAAGCTCTATATGACTATAGTATTGGATATGGAATAGAACCGTCTTTAAATGTTTTTAGGCAAGTGATAGCACAATCACAAAGTGAAAAGGAAAAACTGACCCGTTTTTTAACTATAGGTGATCTTTTCTTTGAAGAAGGAGTTTATGACTCGGCTATAGTATATTTAGATCTTGTTTTTGAAAATAAAGCAGAACAATGTTCTCAGATACAGGCCGCAAGCCTTCTGCGTGTTATATATGATAGTCTTGAGAATAAAGAAAAACTGGAAGAATGTATTTGCTTTTTGGCTGATTATAAAAAAACGGAAGGAGAGACTAAAGCTTTAGTCTCGAAACTTGAAGCCATGTATAAGAATTACCAGAATAAAAAGCAGGAGAGACAGGTCGAGATCGAACGAGAAAAGGCTATGAAGAAAGCTATGGGAATCATTATCCCCATTATTGTTGTTGTTTTGGTTGTTTACATTGTGCAGATAATGAGAAACAAGAAACGACTTAAAAAGCAACAAGAAGAAGCAGACAGGGTGCTTGGGGAGACGGAGCAAGAGCATGAAAAGGAGCTGAGGCTATGGCAGACGGTGGCTGAAAAGACTTTGGAAGAGACGGTAAAGAAACACGAGGAAGCTATGAAGACAAAAGACTCGCAGCATGAACAGGAGCTGAAGGCCAGACAGGCTGAGGCTGTGCAGCAAATGGAAGCAGTCCAACGAAGTCATGAAGTAGAAATGAAACGACTGCAAGTTGAAACTGAGGAGCGGTTGAAAGAGGCTGAACGGAAGCATCAGCAGAAGATGGAGGAGATGATGAAGCGGCATGAAGATGAATTGAGATTACAGAAAGACCAATCCGATAAAGAGATAGAACAGACAAGGCAACGGCATGAAACAGAATTGGAGGCGGAGCGTTTGGCATACCTGAAAGAGCGGGAGGAGTTGCAGTTAAGTTTGCAGTTGAGTAAACGGAGCGTGAACACCTTGCAGGAGGAGCTTGGCCGTAAACGTACGGATGCCAAAGGGCATTACGAAGCGTTTCTTAGAGAGCCTGTGTGCGTGAAAATCAATGACATGGTTCGTGACTTGCATATTACTACGAGGAAGCCATATTCAAGTTATCATGTCAATCTTGATGATGAGACTCTTGCGCAATTCGGCCAGGTTGTTTCGGCCTATTATAGCGAGGTAAAACCTGCGTTGTTGTGTCTTTATCCAGGCATCGCCCAAGAGGATCTGTTGCTGTGCTATTTGTATCTGCTTGGGATGGAAAACAAGCATGTTGCTGCGACTCGGCAAAGGGAATATTCCACGGTGAGAAAGCAGGCTGGTGAGTTGAAGAGTAGGTTGGGAATTGAAGAGAGTGTCCGGGATTATGTTTTGCATGTGGCTGGAGTGGAGGAGTTTGTGAAGGAGTAGACCCCCCTAGCCCCCTCTTAGAGGGGGAAGAGACTTCCCCGGCCTGCGGCCACCCCCTCTTAGAGTGGGGAGAGGAATCCCCCAGACCCCCTTTACAAAGGGGGAAGAAGCCTTACCCTGGCCCTCTCCTGGGGAAGTGGGAGAGGGTTGACGTGTAGATGTCAGGGGTTGCACCCCTGGTTAAGATCGTGGCGCCCCTACGGGGCTTTTGTTGTTCGTGCTGACGTGCTGTCGTACTATCGTGATTACGAACGATGGGATGGGACTTATAGGACGGATGGGGCATAGATTCCATTGACCAGCGGCCAAATAATTATGGTAGAAAAATGAAAAAACGGCATTTTTATTGATTATACTTGCTGCGTGATAAAAAAGTTGTATTTTTGCAATGCGTCTAGGAAGAGTCGCCAAGCGTCTCTATCATGGGTGTTTTCCCAGAAACTAGTCGCTTTTTTTGTATATAAACGTCATCCTTTATGATGTACTTTTGTTATATTGACGAGTCGGGAACACCTGAGATACCTGGGACATCAAGCCATTATGTTTTGTGCGGATTGGCCATACCTATCGACCAATGGAAGAAGTGCGACAAGCAGATTCATGCCATCAAACACAAGTATGGGCTGGACGATGCAGAGATTCACACGGGTTGGATACTCCGCACCTACCTTGAACAAAGTCGCATCCCTGACTTCGAGACGAGGAGTTATGCGGATCGTCGCTTGGCGGTCATGCAGGAACGAGCAAAAGAGATCTATCGCCTTCAGCACAGCGGGAACAAGAAACTGTACAAGCAGTGCAAGAAGAATTATCGGATGACCGAAGCATATATCCATTTGACTCGCGATGAGCGCATCAGCCTTATTCAGGAGATTGCGGACAAAATAGGCAGTTGGCGGTTTGCCCGTCTCTTTGCAGAGGGCGTGGATAAAACTCATTTCAATCCTGCCTCAAAGCATACCATTGACGAAATGGCGTTAGAGCAGATTGTCTCGCGTTTTGAGCAATACATGAATAAGAAAGATGTCAATCCCATCAGCATCTATGGTGCGCTTATCCATGACAACAATCTGACCGTCGCCAAGCGACACACCCAGTTGATGCAGCAGTTCCATCGCAAAGGAACACTGTGGACCAGCATAGACCACATCATCGAGACACCTCTTTTTGTCAACTCGGAACTCACTAGCATGGTGCAACTGGCCGACCTGTGTTCATACGTCATACGCAGGTACTTTGAGCTCGGGGAGGCGGACTTGTTTGAGCGCATCAAGAATCGTTTTGACAAGCACAATGGCAAACTTGTCGGCATACGACATTTCACAAATGACAGCTGCACCTGTGTGGTTTGTGAGGAGAGGCGTGAGTCGAAGAGAGAGAAAAGCTGACCTCACCCTGGCCCTCTCCTTGGAGGAGAAGACTCCCCCGGCCTACGGCTACCCCCTCTCAGAGGGGGAGTGCGTGAAAAACGTGGGATTTGGGGTTACAATTTTGCAAAAAATCTTGTTTTTGTAAGTTGTTGATAATCAGTAGTTTTACCACCCCCCCCTGGTTTTAATTCCTGCAAAGTTCCTTCGCATTCCCGCAAAATTCCCGCATTTTGAATAGGTTATTAAAAATGAGTTCCAGTAAATTTGTGGCAGTTTTTACGACATACAACAAGATTTATTCACTTATAAAAACAAGCTGCAAAATGAAAAAAGCGACAAGAATTGTTCTGATGATCTGTTTCATCTTTTCGGGAGTATTATGTTTTGCTTACAGCAAGGCAGGAACGGTGAAGAAAGGAGATGGGACTCCTATTGAAATAATAGAAAAATCTTCTCACGGTACTTCGGATAGAGGAAATTCTATTAATCCGATTCTTAACGGCCATGTGCTTACGGTTGTGTTTAGTGCAAATTATGGACAAGTGTCAATTGAGGTTGCTACAACCTCAGGAATTACGGTGGAATGCCTTTCAGTGCTTACGCCGAATGGTGTGCAGGTATATATTCCTAATACTGGAAATTATATTGTCACCTTTGCCTTCTCTGATGGAGATGAGTATTATGGTGAGTTTACTGTAACGGATTGATGAACGAGAAATAATAGGATTATGAAGGAGAAGATCAAATACATTGGGTATAGCCTCCGTTGAGAGGCTCTATATAGAACAAGGTGCTTGAAGAGAGATTGCTTTTGTGGAAGATCGCCTTATCTCTCAAGCACCCGAAGTAAAACGAGGAGACCTGAACGAATAGGGCTTACGCCTTGGGTGTGTCGTTATATCCGTTTTTGTGTAGATTCGATTGTAGTATAAAATGTATGTGATGAAAATAATAGAAAAAGCGTATAGATCGTTTATGCATTTCTTTATGGCATTGGCGGCTACTTCTTTGCTTCCTGCGGTTTACTTCATCAAAACCTCCACACATTTGTGGCAAAGTGGAAGCCAAGGCCTTAATGTTGTTCTTGATTTGCTCGTGTTTTTGGGCCTTCCTTTGTTATTAAGCTTCCTGTCGTTATTATGGATCAAGAGTCAGGCGGCAGATTCGATAGCAAACAAAGTTAATGAGATTTCCCCAGTAAATAATGACTATTTGCCTGTTTATTTAGGGTACATCTTTGTTTCATTAAGCATTCCAGCCGATACTACGGGAGGCATTGATTGGATTAGTCTGTCTGTCGTATATTGCTTGGTTTGCTTGTTTGTCACTTTTTCGAAATCGTTGTGTTTTAATCCGATGTTCATTCTATTTGGATACGGATATTATAAAGTTAAGACGAGCAACAATGTGAAGGTTTTTGTAATAACAAAACGAGAAATAAGGAAGAATGAAAATGAAATATCATTTTCTAACTTAAGAAAAATCAATGAATTAGTGTATCTAGATATGGAAAAATATAAAATGAAATAACTATGGGTGTTTTTATTGCGAAAATCAAAGATGATGACGAACGCTGGTACAAAATTGTAGACCAGATTATGAACGATGAGCTATCAGAAATCGTTTTGGGCGATGCCGTTGCATACGACCCGAACAATACTGAAGCAAACCAATGGTTCAAGATAGATGGTTTCGACCAGAAAGAAGGCTTCTTGCCTTTGTTGGCCCAACAAATCAATGCTGCTGATTTGGAAAGCCTGGATAGGCAACAGTATGATAACATCGAGTTCATTGCCTTTTTTGACCAGGGGCGCTATTATATGCAGAAAATAACTAGAGGTAATTATTTGAAAAAGAAATGGTTCTCTTGGGATGGGGACATCCTTAGGTATCAAGAGGATGAGGGTATCATTTACATCAACCCTGTTCCCAATTGCATCTATGATACTAATACACGAGCGATTTATTTTATGGACATTGCGAAGGCCTATGGCATCTTCAGCAATCTCAAATTGGATTATAAGGCGGCAACCGATGATGAGGCCAACCGTTTTCTTCAATCCGACATTGTGGATGCCCAAACGTTACCGATTGAGAAGGTTGGGGTGTCGAACCGCAAGCGGATCACTTCTATTTTGACAAAATATGAGGCGTATACCCCAAATGAGAAAGCCACATTGAAGGAATACATCAAGAAGAGTGTTGGCGCCAATCTGGACTTTGATGATAATGCCAAGAAATTCGTTGTCAATAATGACACCCAACTTCGCTTGTTGCTTTATGGCATCCAACAGCGTTTCTATATGCCTCCATTGGAGGATGAAGTTCAGGTGGCCACTAGTTCCACGGGAATTTCTAATGTTTTGTAAAATTGAATGATTGTAATAAAAACAAACGAAAAGCATATAATATGGATACTAATGTCAATACCATTTGACTTTTAATGGTAAGTTCACAAATGAAATTTACATTGAGTACCTCAACTCGGAGGACTATGAGAAGATTGAAAATAGCAAGCAGCAATGCTTCCGTGCTGGCGATGTTGAGAACTATGGTATTCGCAGCGATGACAATTTGTTTGAGATTCGTCGCGAGAAACCTCTTGATGATAATTATGTGTTGCCGTGTGTCAAATTATGAATTAGGGTTCTGTAAATAATAAATCGAATGGCTGTAAGTGATGGTGATGTATTTAATTGTCATATCTTTGAAGCGTTTTTGTTGGGTGAAATGATGAACAAGTGCTTGAATGTCATAGGTGTAATGTTGGTGCTGCTGTTTTTTCCCTATTGTGGAAGACGGGATGCACGACAAATGGATGGGCAAGGCAGTAGTGCTCATGCGGCATTGGCTGGGATTGACTCGCTGATGTGGCGGCGGGCTGACAGCGCTTTTGCGGTGCTGCAGGAGTTCGTTGTCGGTCCTGAGTCGGTAGAGCTTGATACTTTTGACGGGCACTATTGCCAGTTGCTGATTTCTGAGCTGCTATATAAAAATGACTGTGAGCAGACTAACAGAGAGGATTTGCTGTTTGCGGTAGATTATTTTGATTCGTTGAGTGCAGACATGCACGGTGTATCTTTACAAGAGAGGAATGTGTTTTTAGATGCGAGGGCGCATTATATCTATGGTGTGGGGTATTATGAGAGGGGAGATGTGGTGCAGGCTTGTGCGGAATATTTGAAAGCTTTGAGAGTGATGGAGGAACAGTTTGAGGAGAAGGAACTGGTTGGGAAAAAGGCTCAGTTTATGGCTTATATTTATAGCCGCCTAGGTGAGATGTTTTCGGAGCAGTTGTTGGCCGAGCCCGCCATTGCTTGCTTTAAACAGGCATTGTTTTATTGCAGACGAGAACCGACATCTAAATATGGGATACCTGTTTTGTTATATAATTTGGGAATACAATTTGATGTTGCTAACCAGAAAGACAGTGCGGCATACTATTATGATGAAGCATTGGCAAATATGCCTGATTTTGACAATCTTCATTATAGAGACCTTATGGCGAACAAAACCATATTTGCCTTTTATAACTTGGACTATAGTTCGGATTCCATCATTAAGAGTCTAAAACATTTAGTAGCTCTTTCGGCAGATGAAAAAGAAAAAACAACTAGACTATTGACCCTGGGCAATATATTATTTGAATATAAGCAGTATGAGTCTTCACGGATGTATTTGGAAACCGTATTTGAGCAACAAGATGATATTACATCCAAGATTATGGCTGCGGAGAATTTGAGTGTCATTTGTCAAATGGCTGGTGATTCTATTGAAGCCCGAAAATATGCTTCGTTTCTTGTTGGCTTTACGATGTCTGAGATTGAAAAGAAAACAGATGCATCAAAAGTTAACGAGATGTTCAAAGAATACTTGGCCAAAAAACAGGTAAAACAGGTTGGAATGGCTCGGAAGGATGCTGTTATGAGATCCTTGGAGATTTTCACGCCCATAGCTATTGTTGTTGCTTTAGCTATTTTCATAATTGTAAAACACAGAAGTGAGAAACTTCTGATGGAGCAACAAGAGAAAGCGGACAGGGTTCTTGGAGAAACAGAGCAGCAGCATGAGGAGGAATTGAGGCTGAAGCAGTTAGAATCGGCAAAGATGCTTGAAGATAAAGAAAAACATCACCAACAGGAGATGGAAGCGAAAGAGGCTCAGGCAAGAAAAGATTTAGAAGAAAGAGATAAACGGCACGCTGAAGTGCTTGAAGCCGAGCGACAGACCCACCGTATGGAGCAAGCGTCTATATCCGGTCGGCTGAAACGAAGCAACCAAGAAGTGCGCGAACTGAAAGACCAAATCAAGCAATTGGATGATTTGGCTGCAAAAACCGAAGTTGCTGCATCTTTCGATGAAGAACCTATATGCCGCCTCATCATGGATCGGGTGAATGAAGGGCAGTTCAAATCGAAAATAGATTATGTCATTTATAAGGATTCTGCTTTGGACAAGCAGCAGTTGTTAGACTTGCGCTTGGCAGTTGACCGTCATTTCGGGCAATTTACTGTCCGCCTCAAAAAGGCTTATCCAGAGCTTACCAATGGCGACCTTGACTATTGTTGCCTTTATCTGTTGGGGCTGACCGATGCCGACATTGCAGCCTTGATGCAGCGTACCTACAATACGGTTTTTGAGCGCGATGGTAAAATGCGCAAGATATTTGGCAGTGAGAATCCACTTTCCATCACCTTGATGGGTGTGGCCAAAGATTCTTCATTCATTTGATTAATAGGACGTTAGTCAAAAACCCTAACCAATCCTAACCAACATGTTCTTGCAGGGGTTTTAGAGCCTCGGTACTTTTGCGTCGTGATTTTAAACTTAATACACGATGAAAAAAGTAACAACATTGGTTCTGATGCTCGGCTTGGTCCTTTCGGGAGCATTGAGCTATGCCCACAGCGTGGCCAGAACAGAAAATGAGAAAGGAGAAGGAGCCATTCTAACAATACAGAAAGCACAACATGGAGGTGTTGATAAGAGCGGAAGTATTATACCTTCACTTTATGATCATGTGCTTTCGGTAATGTTCAGCGAAAACCTTGGCCAAGTTGCTGTTGAGGTTTCCACGGCTTCAGGCATACAAGTAAATTACCTTACGGTGCTTACACCGAATGGTTTGCAGGTTTACATCCCCAATGCGGGAAATTACATTGTAACATTTACACTCTCCAATGGAGATGAGTATTATGGTGTATTTACGGTAATGGATTAAGCGGAAAAACTATAATGCTATGAAAGGGAAGAATAAATATATCAGATAATGCCTCCGAAAGGAGGCAAGACAAAAAGAGTGATTGCTTTTGTGGATGATTGCGTAACTCTTGAAACACCCAGGGCAAAACAATAAGACTTAAGAACCGAGGTCTAATGCCCTTGGTATATCAAGCCTGTTTTGCGTGGCAAAGATAGCATTTCTACGTGAGACGGGCAAAAAATACAAAAATAACAAGTAAAAACAAAAGGTATTTACAGCTAATAAAAATAGAAAAAATGAATAGACAACTTAGAATTGTGGCACTTTTGATTGCCTTGATAGGTGTATTGCCTATCTGCCATGCACAACAGGCTCACACGGTTGCCTTTTCCTATGATTTGGATGGAAATAGGATAAATAGGGAGATATTATTTAGTAGGATGGAAAATACCGGTGAGGCAAGCGAAGAACTACTTCCCTCTGCATTGGATTTCTTTGAAACAATGGAAGTGAACTTGTATCCCAATCCGACTAATGATAAGTTTTTTGTTGAATTAAAGGGGAATGCAAACGAAAAAGCAGAAGCTATGCTTACCCATATTTCAGGCGCAGTTTTGGAGAAAAGAATCCTGACAGACTCTCGAGAATTGTTTGACCTTTCGGGGCTGGCTCCAGGTATATATCTCCTCAAACTGACCGTAGATAACGAGACACACGTATGGAAAGTAATTAAGAAACTATAAAATAGACATAGTTATGAAAAACACATTATACGCTATTCTAGTTCTCTTGTTTTGCTCCTACTCCTTGAAAGCACAAGAGAAAGATGAAATCGGAACAAATGGAAATTACAGAGACGCTGAGGTTGTTGTAGGAGCCATTGGCGGTTCTGTCGATGTGAGCGGCTTGGGAGGTGCAACCTATACCATACCTCTACAAGTTCCTGAAGGTTTGGGAGGCCTCCAGCCAAACCTTGCAATTGGTTATAACAACCAAGGCGGCAATGGATTGTTAGGTTGGTGTTGGGACCTGCAAGGCATATCATGCATATCCCGCTTGGGCACAACGCTGTATCATGATGGCAAGATGAGCGGCGTGGATTTTGTTGATGACCGCTTTGCTCTTGATGGTCAAAGGCTCATCAGTATTTCGGGCAGTTATGGAGGAAACGGGACGGAATACCGAACAGAAGTGGATGGCATGTCCAAAATAGTGTCATATACCTGCGACACAACTACTGGACCAGCTTGTTTCAAGGTTTGGTTACCCAATGGAAATATTGCTTATTATGGTTATACGGAGGATTCTAGGATTGGTTTTAAACAGCATAATGACGTTTGCATGTGGTTGTTAAACAAAGTGGAAGACCGCAATGGCAATTATATGACTTACCAGTATGAAAAACGCAACTCCTGTTATTGGTTAAATAGAATCGATTATGGTGGTAATGACAATGCTAATATTAATTGCAGTTATTCTGTGCGGTTCTATTATAGTCCAAGAACAGACGAAGAGAAATCATTCATTGGAAACAATACTTTTGACCATAATAGAATATTGGATAGTATAACCGTTAAGAGAAGTAGTGTCGTGCTCCATAAATACACATTCCAGTATTATTCACCTGATTTCTCAAACGGTTATTATTATCACCGTCTACACCAAATTGATTTCACTTGCGAAAACGAAAGATTCAATCCCACGCTTATTGAATGGGGTAATAATGACTATGGTACTACGAACGGTCTCACAAAAAATATACGTCTGGTCGATGGAACTATTCCTAATTTTTATGGGAAGATAAAGTTTACGGGCGATTTTAACGGTGATGGTTATACGGATGTGTTGCGTTATTTTAAAGATAATGATGGGAACAAAAAAGCTTCATTCTATATTAACAAGGGATGTAATGAAGAACAACAATTATTCCAAGTGTCAGGAACGGTCTCCTTGGGAGAGGATATTGATTGGATTTATGTTCTTGATATTAATGGAGATGGACTAGACGATATATTATTATCTTGCCGTGACAGGACTTTTTGGGGCAAAGACAGATTAACCTTAACTGCTTACAAATCTCAAGTAAATTTGCAAGGAGATTTCAGTTTCTCCTTTGTTCCCGAAAACTTCGATGTCTTTTTTATAAAAAAAAGGTATAAGGAAAGCATTTTGGTTGGAGATTTTTTGGGAGAAGGAAAACAGAGCATTCTACTTCAAGCTGGTGAAGACAATGGCTCTAATTCCATGCTTGTTTATATTACTTATTCCTCTGGAACTTTGGTTGCGCAGTCGTTACCTATAAATATGTTGCTTGATGTTGACAGGATGTTTGCCTGTGATTTTAACGGTGATGGCATTTCAGAAATATATTACTCAGACGAAGGAACTAATACTACAGGTTTGAAAAGAATAAGGAAAAACAATAATGGGTATTCTTATGAGCAAGTTAACGATGGAATGTTAAGCCCTTGGCACCAATTGTTTCCTGGCGACTTCAATGGTGATGGCAAACTCGATTTGTTAACTTACGTGGAAGATGGGGCTGGTAATGGGGGATGGCACATCCAATATTTTAGGGAAACCGAACTTTCATGGCCTGTATTTGATATTTCCAGCCAAACAATGGGGATTGGCAACCCTGGCGATCATGGCTATTCATTGAAAAACCTTTCAGAACCGACTTATGAATTCATTTCTGTCGGTGATTTCAACGGAGATGGGAAGTCGGATATAGCTGTTCGTACTGCAGATAATCAAATGAGATTCTTGTATGCACCATTAAGATGGGAGAATGGAACAGCAGTATTTGCCAGTATTCAAACGGTTAATTTGAGCACTATGGGATTGTCTGGCGCATCCAATCAGAGCATTTGTACAGGTAATTTCCTTGGACACGAGAACCTAAGCTTGTTTAGCAGCCACACTTTATTTTCGCTTAATCCTATTACCAATAGGTATTCGGTGACAACCATTACTGATGGCATGGGCAATTGCAACAAATTTCAATACGACTATCTAATGCCTAAACTTACCGGCGAAACATCTTCGGACTTTTATAAAAGGACTAGGCAGACGTCTGATGAACAGATTCTCAACATGTTCACCATTTCTTTTCCGATGAAAGGACTTTGTAAAGTATCTTCGTTCAACATTTATTTTCCGGAACGCATCGAATCGATTAATTATAGCTATACTAATGCTCTAATACATAAAAGAGGAAGAGGTTTCTTGGGCTTCAAAGCGACAAAAATAGAGTCTTTTTTGGGCGGAACAAGGCAACAAACCACAGAACAAACCTTTGATCAATGTTTCCCATATTTCACCCCATACCTTGGCTTAAAAACAATCACCGTGAAGAATACAGAGGGTAATACTCTTTCAACTACCGAAAACAATAGTATGATTTTGTATAAGTATGTTCAATCTAACGGCTATTACAATAAAAGAATCTTTGTTCCCATTGTGACCAAGCAGGTTTCCGACAACTATAACCCCGACCACGCAGGCGATTATTTGAAAAAAGTGATAATAGAAAACCAGTATAACGATTCCTTGCTGATTATTGGTGATGATATTTTCCAAGGCTATGATATCTTGAAACAGATCGAGATAAAACAAGGAACCGATGCCAGGAGCACGGTAAATTGTGTTGATTCGTGTGAATTCCAATCCATTACACATACAGATTATATAGGAGAAATTTCGGATCTTATCAACGCATGGGTCATCAACCGTCCGTTTAGGGTGAAGGAAATAACCAAAAGACTAGGAGGCTATGATGACGAGAAATCGCTAATTGTATATAATTACCAACAGGGGTCGGCATACAATCCATTCCTGCCCTCAAATATTACGTATTATCCAAGTGGGGAAGAAAATCTTTCAGATCCCTTGGCGACAATAGATTATTTCAAATATTATTGGACTGGTTCGGTTATAGCAAAATATCATCGTGATTTGGCGCATACCTTACCCTTGCAGTCTTCAGCCTACGAGTATAGTGCAGATGGACGTTTCCTTACAAAAAAGACCAATACGGCTGGTTATGAGACAAATTTTGAGTATGACAACAACTATGGATTCCTTAAAAAGGAAATCGATTGTAATGGGTTAATTACAAGATATGTAACAACACCATTGGGGACAACTTGTTCTGTGTTTAACCCTGATGGAACCGTTGCTCAAAGTGGGAAATCTTGGGTTGATAACAACGATACCAATGCCCCGTTGGGTGCGTCGTATTATAAATGGAGCGTCGACACAGGGCGAGGAGAGACACGCACTTATTATGACGCTACAGGAGCCAAACTAAGAACTATTACTCCTGGTATGGCTACGGAACTGGTGTTTAAAGACTATTTATATAATGAAAAAGGATTGCTCGTTCGTGAAAGTCTTCCTTACTTTGGGAATGACCCCAACGCCCAAATTTATTGGACAAGCTATCGTTATGACAATTATAACAGACTCGTGGTGACTAATCATCCCGATGGACTTGACGAAAGCAATTTCTATCATGGACTTACCACACAACACGTTTATTGGACTGATCCTGATTTTCCATCTGTGACCACTACAACCGCCAATGTTGTTGGATGGACCGTGGAGAGTACTGATGAGGATTGGAATGCGGTGCAATATGACTATAATTCCGATGGTTCCATGAGATGGACGCAGATTGGTAGTGACGAAAACACTAGAATCAATTTGGAATATGATGATGCTGGTAACCGAATTTTTCTCATAGATCCTAACTATGGTCAAGTCGAAAGCCGATATAATGCATATGGACAATTGGTGTGGACGCAAACACCAAAAGGCAATTACACGGATTATGAGTATGATAATTTGGGACGTATGGTCAAATGTTATGAACATGACGTTGAAACAAGCAAAACCGATAGTATTATATACGGTTATTTTGGAAACCCAGGAAAACTTGGGCTATTGGATTACGTCAGTTTTAATGGCAAACAGCAAGTCATAATGTACTCTTATGACAATGTGAACCGTGTAAATCTAATCAGCGAAATGCGGGTCAACACTTATTACTATACGAGTTACTCCTACGATTTTGCATCACGTGTTTCTTCTGTAACCTATCCTACGGGATTCCAAATGAATAAGGAATATACTACAACCGGACATCTTTCAACACTTACCGACAGCAACCATCTATCGTTGTGGAGGACTTTGAGTAAGAATGCCGCAGGACAAATTGAAACCTACATGACGGGGGACAGCTTGGTTACATATCGCAGCTATGAGCCTGAAACAGGGAGACTTTTGGAGATCCTGACTCTAAATGGCAATGACACTATTCAAGAAAACACATACGAATACGATAAAATTGCTAATTTAGCGGCGCGAACCGATCATGTTCACGGCATGAGGGAAGACTTCATATATGACAAACTGAACCGCTTGACGGGCATTGTGGAAGACAGTATTACGACTGCTGAATTCAATTACGATGCCTATGGCCGTATGTTGCGCAAATACATGCACTCCGCTTTGGTTTTTGACAGTGCTTCCTACAACGCAGCCAATCGTCCCCATGCCATAGCCCAGGCCAAGACCATAAACAACCTGCCCACGCATCGCATGTCCTATACGCATTTCGACAAGTTGTCGGAGCTTGAGATGGACACGCTCGTGTTGAGCTATAACTATGGACTTGAACACCAGCGCCTGCGTATGACCGAAACCAATTCTGATGGCAACACCATACGGCAGAAGGAGTATGTTGACAACTGCGAATACTTGATTGACGGTTTAGATAATACCGCTTTGACCTACCTCTGTGGTCCTTTGGGTATCTTTGGCGTGCATGAGGAACGAGGCGAGACAATGCCACGACGTTATTTCATTCACCCCGACCACCTTGGAAGCTGGACGTTGGTAACCGACCACCACGCCAACATCGTTCAGGATGTAATGTATGATGCATGGGGAACACCTTATTGTTTCACCGCCACAGGTACGGAGCCAGCCACTTCATTACTCTTTGACAGAGGTTTTACCGGACACGAGCACTTGCTCTATTTCGGCCTCATCAACATGAATGGCCGCATGTATGACCCCTTCACCAGCGGTTTCCTCTCGGTGGACAATTACGTGCAAAGTCCTGACTATACGCAAAGTTTCAACCGTTATGCCTATTGTTTGAATAATCCACTGAAATATACCGACCCCGATGGAGAGTTTTGGCATATTATCATTGGTGCTGCTATTGGTGGTATAGCCAATTTGGCTAGTGGTTTGCTTTCGGGCCAAATAGATACTTTTGGAGAAGGTTTGGCCTACTTCGGTATCGGCGCGGCGGCGGGAGCGCTTTCGGCAGGTGTTGGTGCGGGCGTAAGTTCATTGATTGGAGGAGGCGCTTTTGGTGCAGGATTCTTGGGTACAACAGCGGCCAAAACAGCAGTAACTAGTTTTGCGTCTGGATCAGTGATTGGAGCCTCTTCAGGATTAACAGGAGGTTTTGTAACAGGTGCGGGTAATTCATGGATGCAGGGAGCAAACTTTGGACAAGGTCTTTTGGCTGGAGCCAAGGCTGGAGGCAAGGGCGTTATTTGGGGCGCAATAGGAGGCGGCTTGGCTGGAGGTGTTGATGCCGCACTGCATGGAAGAGATTTTTGGTCTGGTGATGTGGTTACTACGGTTAAAAGAAGTTATCCGTCGGGTCCAGATTATCAACAGCAGCCAGGAAGTGGAGATTGTGCCATAAAATCTGGTAAAGCTATCCATGATTTTGATAATGACATCTCCATTTCAAGTTCCCAAATTAGAGAAGATTTGGGATTGCCCTGCTCTGGTGGCGTATCTGATGTAGATTATTGGAATGCCTTTGGTGATCAATATGGATATGATATTTCACGAGCATCTACATTGACAGATGATGTCGTTTCACCAACAACGACACACGCAGTAGGTTCTTTTAATGATGGTGCACATGTCGCTTTGTCAAATTCCCAAGAAGGCACGAATATTACACATACCGTAATCATTCGACAAACAGAAACAAGGTTCCATACCACTTGGGGCAGTGGAGCACATGTTGAAATGTCATACAAGTATTGGGTGCAGAACCCAACAACAGGATGTATGGATCCAACTCCATATTCGTCTGTTGGCAAGGTAGTGAATATGTTTATCATTCGAAAACGATAGTTGATATGAAAAAGTTACCGCTTTTTTTAATGTTGATTATCTTTACTTGCCATGCAAATGGGCAATCAAAGTATGATGTTGTATTGAATTATTTCATTGATACTACTGCTTTGTATGTCGAAGTAAAGGAAGCTATTCAAAAATGCGAAAATCTAAATGGCTATAAAGATATTAAAATCATTCCTATCTATTTTTTTAATGATTTCTCTAAACACAGTAAACAAGATTACCTTGATGGAACGTTTTTGAGGAATCTAAGTCCTCTATATTACCAAAAAAGCAAATTGTTTCAAAAACCAGGGATAAGGCATGTGGATTCTTGTAATTCAAAATCATGGCTAGTTTCTGTAGACGAGTTCTTACTTTTGGATAATCGTGGGAGTTTTATTGCAAAGGTTGAGCCCGGTCTTTTCGGAGTATATCCATGTTTACCGAATTCAGATAGTGTTTTATACATTAGTCCCAAATCATTTTTGACAGACCTTATAAGTACACATGATTTTGATTTTGTGTTCAGAACTTCGAGATTTAGCCATTTATATAAGGAACCAACCGTTTATTTCGGTGTAAAAAAGCACGAAGAAAGTATAAGTGTAATAATTCATACAATATATGGTTGTAAGGTTTTCTCAATAGAAGATATTATCAATTATCATTGGGAAGACTTTCAGAATCAACTGACACTACTTAAGTATGAAGTTAATGAAGAATTAAAAAACTCATTTAAGAACAAAATGTGCAATATCAGTTATAAGCTTTGTGTGCCTTTTTATTAAGTAACTGTTAAATTAAGTAACTATTCAGAATTAAACCATCATGAAAAAACACCTTATCATCATTCTAGCGGTCTTCATGCCGCTGTTCGCTGCCGCACAATATGGCAGGCAGCCTGTCTCCCTTATCACCCATGCAGGATTAGGCTGGGGCGGATTCCCGGAACGCGTCTCGGCTACCCGAATCGACCATTACATGGGTGCACTCGGCGCCGATGCCAAGTTCGGTCTCAACGACAACTGGTCGCTACTCGTCGGCCTTGATTACCAGTTCCGCTTCATGAACTCGGGTTATACGACCTATAGTGGGGGCACCGAGCATCATTCCAAATTCCTTCAGGGCCATTATCTTCGCTTGCCCGTTCGCGTGGAGTACGACTATAACCGGTTCTACGTTGCAGCGGGTCCTTACATAGAGAAAGGATTCGGCAATATGCCCGAGAAGTATGAGTTGGGCCTCATCGGTGCCAATCTCGAACTGGGCGGCCGCTTCGAGCTCAACCGCTACGACCACCTGCGCGTGGGCCTGCTCACTTCGTTCGGTGTCTCTTTCGACAATAAGCCCATAGTGGATTATGACCCAAACGGCCATGAGATTGAGGCAGGCAAGCGTCTTGGCATGGGTTACACGGAACTCAACTTCCTGCTTCGCGTAGGCTACGAACACCAATTCTAACAACAAATTACAAACAAAGAAAACTATGAACAGAACAATAAAACTGAGCCTGCTTGCCATACTATTGGCAACGGCTTTCACGGGTTGCAAAGACCCTGAGAATAATGAAAACAATGTGGAAATCAAGGTGACCACCTACATGCCCACCGAAATCACCACCACCACTGCACAATGTGGCGGGCATGTCACAACAACAGGCTCAACCACAGCCAGAATTGCCGAATTAGGAGTGTGCTGGGGTGCGGAGGAAAACCCCGTTGCCACCGACAGCCACCTTTCCACCACGGTTACCAATGAACCCTTCAATTGTACACTAGAAGGGTTGCTGCCCGAGACGCAGTACCACGTGCGCGCCTATGCGCTCTATGAGTCGGAATACTACTACGGAGAAGACCTTGCTTTCACCACTTTGGCAGATAATGGAGGTGGTGGTGGAGAAGAACCTAACCTGCCTGAAGGCATCACCCAAGGCCTCTTTTCTGTGAGCGAGACCCTCAGGGTGCATTTCAGCCAAGGCAACCTGCAATACCAGGCTTCTACCAGAACTTGGCGTTTCGCAGAGAGTCAATTGGACTACATTGGTGAAGGCAACGCCAACATCGGCGAGACATACGACGGTTGGATTGACCTCTTTGGCTGGGGTACCAGCGGCTACAACCATGGAGCCAATGCCTATCAGCCTTGGTCGACCAGCGAGCATTACAGCGACTATTATGCCTACGGCAATGGCCGCAATAATCTCTTTGACCAGACTGGGCAAGCCGATTGGGGCTACAACGCCATCAGCAATGGCGGCAACACCGAAAACAACGGCTGGCGCACCCTGCATCGAGAAGAGTGGAACTATTTGATGTCGGAACGTGTTACGCCCACAGGCATCCACTTCGCCACGGCATGTATCGACGGCACCAATGGCATGCTAATTTTCCCCGATGACTGGGATGGATCCTATAACATTACCCAGCCAGACAATTATTCAGCGGATTATGGTAACAATGCTATCTCAGCGACCGATTGGGAGAACCTTGAAACCAAAGGTGTGGTATTTCTTCCTGCTGCTGGAATCCGTGTTAGAGGAGTACAGGTGGGTTATTTGCAAACAGGTGCGGTTTATTGGTCTTCAACCGCTTCATCGAGTGACCTTGCTTATTCCATGTATTTCATTGCTGGCGACAAACATCGTGATGTGGACGTCAACTACCGAGAGTATGGTGCTTCTGTACGTCTTGTGATGGATTATTCGGAAGAATAGATCCTGAATAGAATCCAATAACAAGAAACAGGAAATGAAAAACATCACAAGGACAATTGTCCTGGCAACAGCAGTGGCGGCTTTGGCCGTCCTGCTGCTGGTGGGATGCCAAGAAGGAAGCCGAAAGAGTGATCCTTCTCACAAGGAAAATGTTGAACAAACCGAAATCAAAACAGACAGCGTAAAAGAAGACTCCATGAAAGCTTTCTATGAGCGGATGAGGCGGTGGGATGCTTTGCACGGCGGAATGCGACAAAGGGAGAGTGACAAATAAGGAATATGCCTTATATAGATTCCGCTAAATCTTTGGCATGCTTTGTTCTTGGCGATGACAGAGATGGCCTACAGGACGCAGCGGATGATGTTTGAGCGATGAACAGGCAGGTGCTTATACCATCTGCCTGTTTTTTTTATGGTTATTCGTACTATGGTGATTTCGTGCTTACGAAGGGGCCCTCACCCAGGCCCTCTACCGAAGGAGAAGACTCCCCCGGCCTGCGGCCACCCCCTCTCAGAGGGGGACTGACTCCCTCGGCCTGCGGCCACCCCCCTCTCGGAGGGGGACTGACTCCCCCACCGCTTCGCGGCACCCCCTCTCAGAGGGGGAATTCCTGCAAAATTCCTGCATTATTGCTTGGAGTGTATTGGTGGGATGGGTAATTTTGCGGAGTATAATAAACAAGGTGCTTGAAGAGACATTGCTTTTGTGGAAGATTGCCTTATCTCTCAAGCACCTGAAGCAAAACGAGAAGACCTGGACGTGTAGGACATGCGCCCTTGGCGTGTCGTTATACCCGTTTTTGCGGGGCAAAGATAGGGATTCTTTGTGAGATAGATGATCAATATGGGTTAAAAGAAATAATAGAAATAAAAGAAGATATGAATAGAATTGTTTGCGACTCTTCAAGCCAAGAGAGCCGTGCTTGGAGAGAAAATTTGCGGCAATAAGAGTTGAAATGCTCTAAATACAAATATTCACCTCTTCATCATGATATTCTCTAATGGCAATGAATATTATGGTGATTTTGTGGTAACAAAATTACTTTCAAATAATTAAACACCAATTTACTAACACATTAAAATTTAATCATCATGACGAAAAAAAGATTTACCCTGTTTGCCATCGTTATGGCAGCATTTGTCCTTTTTGTAGGATGCAAGAAAGAAAAGACGGAAGAAACATCTACTGCAAAAAACGAAGCATCAGTAGACATGTTACAATTCCAAACCTCAGAAGATCTCTTTAATTACTTGGAAAATGTTGAGGCCAATAATGAAAGAAACGGTTTCGTTTCTTTTGGTAAAATGGCCGATGATGCTTATTATTCCATTAACCCCGAAGAAATGTTCAGTAACATGGATGAAGTCATTGATTATGTATTGGAGCATCGTGATTTGTTTCAATTAATACTGGGCAGTGACGGGGAATATACTGTTGAAACACGAATGTATAATCACCCGTTTAGACATTTGGCAAACCAAGACGGGATTTTCCAAGTTGGTGATACTTTATATCGCATTATTGAGGATGGATATGCTTATACTTCTCTTGAGAATGAGGAATGCCTGAAAGACTATGTTGATAATGGCTCTAGAGAAAGCACTTCTGTTATTAAATACTATACTTTTAGCGAAGAATCCGACATCAAAGGGAATCATCCTCATCATTGCGAAGATTATCAATTAGAAAATGATAATACCATTGGGAATAATAGGATTCATTTAGAAATTAGAAACCATAAGGATGGCCCGATTAATACGAATTATTACAAACATGGCTATTCTTATTATGCTAAGCCATATCATAAGTCATTGGGATGGTGGGGATGTAATCGTACCATAACCGCCAATGTTTATAAAGTTATGTTGGGTAGAGGAGGCGTCTTTGTGTTTACAGAAGACGCTCCAACAGTAACTGATTCTGTGCATGGAGGAAGTAGTTTTTATTTTACTAAACATGTTGGCAGCTATGAATATGAAGATACTTATTCCATTTATTCTTGTTTGTGCACAGCAAGCACTTTGGATGCAGGTACAGTAATTGTTGATTGTAATTCTTAGTTTTAAAGATGAGGTCTTTTTTTCTAATAATATTAGTATTCGCATCCCCTGTGTCTTTTGCACAAAACAAGTTGCCATTCACATCCTTAAAGCCTTTCAACAAAGGAAATGTAGCCATTAACCTGGGATACGAAAGGCATATCCCTGATGCTTCATTTGGCGTGCCAAAAGGCTGTCTGGAAATCGGATATGGTTTTACAGATTGGTGTGTGGCGGGTCTCTATGCAGAATATGGAACATTTGAAAACCGTGTGGGGCTTTGGTCGGGTTCTCTTCATTCATACCAACAGCACTTCATATTTTATGGAGCTTATAATAAATGTCATCCTGTTTCGTTATTATTACCCAATTTTTATTTCTTTGACTTGTATAGTGTCTTGCGGTTTGGATTGTATCACAGCATTGCTGTTTTTGAAGAGGATGATATTAATCCAACTGACTATCTTCTTCATTACAATACTTGTGAGCCTTATTTAGCAGGCGGTTGGGGTGTGGCTATTAACCCTTCAAAATACTTTGGAGTGTTTTATGAAAGGACATATACAAGTATAAAAATACAAGGAGATAAGAATCCCCATTTGTACCACCGCTTCGGCATCAACGTCCGTTTCGGCGGGCCGAAGAAATGGTAACGATAAACACTTGTAGGGCTGTCACACCGTGGCAGCCATACAGCATTGATGCAATAAAACTATCTGGCTTTCGTTATGCCTTCAGTTCTACAAACATCACCATTAACAATCGTCATGAGGAAAAGACGTTTTCTTTTTGTTTTACTACTATTGCCCTGCATGATTTTTGCGCAGGGCCAAGCAAAGCCTTTCAACAAAGGCAAAATTGTCCTGAATTTTGGATATGAGAAGCAGCCAGGAAGCGGCTTGAGAGGTGAAGCACCTAAAATTTGCTTCAGCGCTGGATATGGGTTCACGGACTGGTGTGTGGCAGGCCTCTATGCCAATTATGGGAGTGACTTTATGGGTTATCATGCATATTCAGTCAGTGGAAAAGATGAAAACGGGGCACCCATAAGCTTATATTGGCTAGAATTCAATAGCAACTATCTTGAATATGGAACCCATGCCGAATTTCATCCTGTCAATCTGATGTTGCCGCAGTTTTATTTCGTGGATGTCTATGCTATTGTCCGTGTTGGGATGCATCATTTTATTTGCGATATCATAAGCGAGACAGGCTATGATGAAGTTCATGAAACTGAGTCTGGCTCATTGAAAAACTCCGCCACGCCCTACCTTGTCGGGGGATGGGGTGTGGCAATCAACCCGTCCAGATATTTTGGCTTTTTCTATGAAAGGACACATAACACACTCACTGACTTTTATGAAGTGTCGATTCCCTCTCTTAAACATCATTTGTACCACCGCTTCGGCTTCAACATCCGCTTTGGCGGGCCGAAGAAATGGCAAAAACAATAAATCATGAATAAACCCCTTTTTGTTTTCTTTTTGGCGGCGATAGCCTTCAGCGGCTGCCGCAAACAGGTCGGCGGCTACGACCGACCCGATTTCGATCCCCAACCCACTTTGAACGCCGTGCTGCAGCAAGGCCAACCCGTGTGGGCACAGGTCTCATTTGCCCGGTGCCTTGACTCGGTGCACCCTGCACCTTGCACCGATGCCGAAGTGCTGCTTTATGTGGACGGACAGCTTGCCGAAAGGCTGCAACACGAAGGCGAAGGCATCTACATGGGCGAAACCCACGCCGAAGCCTTGCACGAATACGCCTGCAAGGTCGTCATCCCTGGCTACGACACGCTCTTTGCCCAAACCGAGATGCCTGGGACGCCCGTGGTGACGGGCGTTGAAATCATGGAAAACGCCACCGTCGACGACGAAGGCCGCCCTTGTCCCGCCTTCATGATTACCTTCAAGACCGACCCGCGTCAGGACTTGTATTATTGCTCCAATATATACGCGACTTTCCTCAATGAGTACTATGATACTGAGACCCATGCCTACCTTGGCCACTCCATCGAATCAGGCACTATGAGTGGGTCCATCAACACCGACGACCCCGTGCTGCTCAACGAAGGCTCCGACCGCCTGCTGTTCAGCAACGAGATCATCAACGATACGACCTACACCATGAAGGTGAACGCCTGGTTCAGCAGCCACGGATGGGGAGGACAACACACGGGCGGCGTCATAGTGCGTACAGGTGAGGTGGTGGTCCGTTTGCATGGCCTCTCCGAGTCGGCCTACCGTTACCTGAAGAGCAAAAAAGAAGCCTACGAAGAGCTGGATGCCTACACCAATCTTTTTCTTGGCGTCATCACTCCCGTCAACCTATACAGCAATGTGGAGAACGGCAAGGGTGTTTTTGCCGCCATCGCCCCCATGACTTGCGACACCATTTTCATCAACCCCGAAGACTAAGCGTCATGAAAAAGATCGTTTTACTAATCTGCCTCTTCACTTCTCTCTTTGCCCAAGCCCAACAAACCCGTATCACGGGCTTCGTCAGCGATGCCAACGACGGCGAACGCATCATCGGGGCCAACGTCTTCTTGCACGACCGCTCGAAAGGCGTGGCCACCGACCAAAAGGGCTATTTCAACCTCGCGGTCGAGTTGCCTGCCACACTTTGCTTTTCATGCGTCGGCTATGAAGAAACCTGCCTCAAGGTGGACCATGCCGACCAACCGCTGCAAATCCGTTTACAACCTTTGACCGAGACCCTTCAATCCGTCGATGTCAGTGCCAGCCGCATTGAACGAAAGACCAACTTCAACACCTTGACCCTCAATGCCAAGAGCATCGACCAACTGCCCACCCTCGGCAGTCGGCCCGACATCATCAAGGCGGCACAGCAACTGCCCGGCATCGAGGCTGCCACCGAGGCCTCAAGCCTGATGATTGTGCGCGGCGGCAATCCAGGTGAAAACCTCTATTTGCTCGACAACGTTCCGCTCATCTATGTCAACCATCTCGGCGGCTTCATGTCGGTGTTCAACTCCGAGATGATCAACACGATGGACGTCTACAAAGGCGGCTTCCCGGCCCGCTTTGGCGGCAAGCTGTCGTCAATCGTCGACCTCACCACAAAGAAAGGCGACCCCTCACGACTGAAAGGCTCGCTCAGCGCAGGGCTCACCGACTTGGCCTTTGCCGTGGAAGGCCCAGGCGGACTGAAAAACTCCAGCTTTATCGTCACCGGTCGCAAGACCCTTACCGAGGCATTGCTCTATGCTGCAAGCCAGATTAGCCAGGAGTTGGGCGGACAAGACTACAACATGGCATACGGCTTTCACGACATCAACGCCAAATACACATGGGCTCCCGATGCCAAAAACAGCTTCGCTTTCAATGTGTATGAGGGCGACGACTACATGCGCATCTGGAAAAACAATGAGGAGAACGGCGACATCGAGCGCAACAGCATCGGCAACATCTGGGGCAACCTGCTCGTCTCGGGGCAATGGAACAGCGCGGTTAGCTCACGATTGTTTATGGCTAATACGCTGTCGTTCACCCAATACCGCTTGAAGAACAACATGAAGGCTTACCTAAGAAACAGCATCGACACGACCGATTTCTTCGTCAAGACATCCTCACGCGTCAGCGACCTCTCGCTTCGCTCCGACTGGAAGCTCTTTGTCGGTAATGCCTACACCTTGGAATACGGCCTGCAAGGCTCCTACCTCACGTATCGCCCCAACCACTTCACCAGCAGCTTCTCGGAGGCCAGCCTACCTGACATTTCGAGCGTGCTCGACAACGCGTTTTATTTGGACAACAAGCTGAAGTTAGGCAGTTGGTTCATTGGTTCCATAGGACTAAGGCTGAATAGCTTCGTGAACAGCGGTTACCATCATTTTGCTTGGGAGCCGAGGATGAATCTCAGTTTCGGGATAGGTGGTAGTACCCTCAACCTGACCGCCATACGTGTCACACAGAACGCTCACCTGATGATGACGCCAGGTTCCATCATGAACAACGAGGTTTGGATTCCTGCCGATGCCCGCATCAAGCCCGCCACCTCCGACCAAGCCTCGGTGGGCTGGCAGCGCAGTTTTTGGCAAGGCCATGTCGACGTTGAAATCGATGCCTACTACAAGCTGCTCCGCGACTTGGCCACCTACCGCGAGGGTTATAGCACCCTCCTCGGCGACTCCGACTGGCGCAGCAAGGTTGAAACAGGTGGCAAAGGCAAGTCGTATGGCATCGAGATGATGACCCGTTTCAACTTCAACCGCTTGGACGGCTATGTGGGCTACACTTGGTCGCACACGACGCGACAGTTCGACCAAATCAACAACGGCAAGGAATACGTTTACGAATACGACCGCCCCCATTCCGTCAACATCAATGTGAATTATCAGCTAACGGAGCGTTGGTCGCTGAGCGCTTTGTGGACCTATCAGACCGGCTTGCCTTACACGCCCGTCATCGGGGTGCAGACAACACCTGTCATCACGCCCGAAGGCGATGTGGATTTTGAGCAAACCAACATCTACGGTGAGCGCAACAGTGCCAGGATGCGCGACTACCACCGCCTCGACTTGGCCGCCAAGTTCAAGACCAAGACCGAAAAAGGCCGCAAAGCCGAGTGGACCTTCTCCATCTACAATGTGTATTGCCGACAGAATCCGTTCTATTACTACTACGGCGACCCGAAAGGCGACCCGTTGTATTGGAACCAGTTCCCCAACGAACCGCAACAGCTCTGGCAGCGGAGTTTCTTCCCAATCATACCCTCGTTCTCTTATAAGGTGTGGTTCTAATTCCAAATTAGCCCTTTTCCATAGAATAATTGGGGAAGGGCTTTTTTGTTTCAAGTAGGTTTTCTATTTTTGCTTTTTGAAAATAACTCAAAAAGCTATGATATGAAAGCCATGCATTATTTGAAAAGAATCAGCGGCATCGGCCTGGTTATGGGCTTGTTGCTGCTTGCCTTGTTGCCCTCGTGCGGCAAGAAGGGGAAGGACAGCAATGTGTTTGTGGAACGCATCAGCCAGTTGGATGAGTCCATGCTGGCCATGCTCGACAGCTACACCTCGGGCGTCATCGCTGCCGGCGAGCCCGTCGTGGTGCGCTTCAGCAACCCCGAAGACCTGAAGGTGAAATTCGGCGAGCCCATCCCCGCCAAGGCCTTCGAGTTCGCCCCAGCCCTGAAGGGTAAGGCCATGTGGATCGACGAAAACACCGTCGGCTTCCAGTACGACAACATCGACAAGGACCAGAACTATGTCTGTAGGTTCAAGATGGCCGACTTCGTTGACGTCGCTCCCGACAAGGTGCTGGAGTTTGGCTTCGGCGTACGCCGCCAAAACTTCAGCCTCGTCACCATGCAGCCCATCTGCACCTCCAACGAGGAAATGAGCTACAACATCCGTCTGGCGTTTGCCACGCCCATCGATCAGGCCGAGGCCGTCAAACTGTTCGACGAGTCCTTCCGCAAGGACCATCCCGTGGAGGTGAGTTACGTCGGAAACAATGTCTTCGATTTCCTCGTGCAAGGCCTGAAACGCGAGGCCTCCGACTATCAGTTGCCCCTGACGCTCGACGGCAAACCCATCGACTGCAAAGCCAAGATGCAACGCGAGCTGACGGTATATGCCAAGGACGGCTTCAAGCCCTTGCTGTTCGATGTCGACAAGGCCGCCAACAAAGCCTCTTTATTCTTCTCACAACCACTGAAAGAAGACCAGAACCTCGACGGCTTCGTCACCTTCAACAAGGCACTGGGCTACAAGGCCGATATCAAAGGCAACCAGATCGATTTCTATTTCGACAAGAGCTCACTCAACAACTATGAATTGTCGGAGCTGAACATGACCGTGGGCAGCGGCATCCGCGCCGCCAACGGCATGCTCATGCAAAGCGACTATCCCTTCGACTTCGACCTTACCGACAACCTGCCTAAGGTGCGTTGGACCGACGACGGCGTCATCATCCCTAAGGTGGAGGAGACCACGGTGTATTTTGACGCCATCTGCCTCAACGCGGTGACGCTGAGGATCGTGCGTGTCTTCGACGACAATATCCTCTCTTTCATGCAGGACAACGAGTTGAGCGAGACCTACGGCATACGTAAGGCAGGCCGTCTCGAGAAGAAGGTGAGGATGGCCATCGACAACCCCTACGCCAACCAGTGGAAGACGTTCCCCATCGTCCTTTCCGACTACGTCAAGGTGGAGCCAGGCGCCATGTACCAGCTCAGCCTCAACTTCGGTCCCGCCGACTACACCTTCGCCTCTGAAGAGATGAAACAAGCCGTGGTTGAGAACGAGAAACGTGAGGCCGAGTATTGGGACGGCAACCGCTACGACTACAAGGAATACCGCTACGACGGCGAATGGAACGACCCCAACGGCTACTACTATTATAACTATGTGGAGCAGAAGAAGAACATCGTCGTCAGCGACCTCGCCGTGACGGCCAAGATGGGCCGCGACGACCTCGTCGACGTGTATGTCTACCGCATCTCCGATGCCAAGCCCGCCACAGGCGCTCAGGTGACGGCCTACAACTACCAGAAGCAGGAGCTGGCCAAAGGCAACGCCGACGGCATGGGCCACGTGCAGCTGCAATGTGCCAACCGCCCCGCTTTCGTGGTGGCCTACAATAAGAAAGACGGCAAGTCGGTCATCAAGTTGAACGACGGCAATGCCTTATCGTACAGCCGCTTCGATATCGCTGGCGAGCCCGTCGAAAAGGGCGTCTCCGCCTTCGCCTACAGCAACCGCGGCGTGTGGCGTCCGGGCGATGAGTTGCAACTCAACCTCATGCTCAACGATTTGGATGCGGCCATTCCCGCCGACTACCCCGTCGTCCTTGAGGTGATGGACGCCACAGGTCGCCTCTATGCCAAGCAGGTGAACAGCAAGCCTGTGAACGACATCTACTGCTTCAACGTGCCGACCAATGTGGCCGATGAGACCGGCGTGTGGCAAGCCCGTTTCAAGGTGGGCACAAGCACCATCACGCAATACCTGCGTGTGGAGACGGTGAAACCCAACCGCTTGGAAATCAAGATGGACCTGCCTGAGGTGGTCAGCCTGAAACATAACGACCGCATCAACCTGACTTCAAGATGGCTCAACGGTATGAAAGCCAACGGCTTGAAGACCGAAGTGGATGTGAAGCTCCGTGGTGGTGAGACCACTTTCAAGGCGTATCCCAACTACACCTTCGTGAACGAGACCCAGAGCTTTGTCCCGCAAGAGTTGTCCCTCTATAGCGGCAACCTTAATGCGGAAGGCGTGGCCAATGTGGGCTTCGGTCCGCTGAAGGATATCTATGCCGCCCAGATGATGAACGGCACCTTCACGGTGAAGGTCTTCGAACAGGGTGGCGACTTCAGCATTGCTTCCTTCAAGTCGAAGCTCTCGCCATACGAGCGTTATGTAGGCGTCGACCTGCCTGAGACCGCCTCGAAATATGGCAGCTACTACGACACCGAGAAAGACTGGACCTTCAATATCGCCATGGTCAACGAGGACGGCACGGCTTGCAAGGCTTCCGTCGCCCTCGACTATGCCCTCTATAAGCTGGATTCCTACTGGTGGTGGTCGAGCGAGGACCAATACTCGTTGCAACGCTATGCCTCGGGTACCTATAAGGCCCCTGTGCAAAACGGCACCTTGACCTGCAATGGCACCACCTCGGTGACCTTCAACATCCCGAACGACAAATGGGGCTGCTACCTCTTCGTCGTCGACGACAAGCAGGGTGGCAACACCTTCGCCAAGGTCATCAGCTTCGACTGGGGCTATGGCCATGCCTCGTCGGCCGCGGGCGCTCCTGCCCAACTCTCTATGAAGACTACGGCCGAAAGCTATCAGGTGGGCGAGAAGATCGTCGTCACCTTCCCGGCCAACGAAAAAGCCAAGGCACTGGTGACTGTGGAAGCCAACGACAAGGTGCTGCAAAACATGCTGGTGGAGAACCTCGGCCAGGAGGGTAAGGTAGAGATCACCGCTACCGAAGAGATGATTCCGAATGTCTACGTCTATGTGGCCTTGATACAGCCGCACGATGTCGCCAACGATATGCCTATCCGTCTCTATGGCGTGGTGCCCGTGAAGGTGGAAGACAAGAAGCTGCAGCTGCAGCCTGTCATCCAAGTGCCCGAAACGGCCAACACAAAGAAAAAGGTGGAAGTGAAGGTGGCCGAAGCCAACAAGCAAGGTATGACCTACACACTGGCCGTCGTCGACGAAGGCATCCTCGGCCTGACCAACTACAAGACGCCCAATCCTTACGGTTACTTCAACAGCAAGCAGGCGCTGAGCGTGCGCACTTGGGACAACTACGCCAACATCGTCGACGCCTTCAGTGGCGAGCTGGGTTCCGTCTATGCCATCGGCGGCGACGGTATCCTCAACCAAGAGATCACCCTCGACAAGCGCTTCAAGGCCTTCGCGGTGACCTATGGTCCCTTTGAGTTGAAGGCTGGCGCTTCCAACACCCATACGATAGAAGTGCCGCAATGCTCTGGCGCTCTCCGCTTCATGGTGGTGGCCAAAGGCGACGGCAAGGCCTTCGGCTCGGCTGAGAAACCGATGAAGGTCTTCGACCCCATCAACCTCTATGCCTCGGCACCTCGTGTGGTGGCTCCCGGCGACGAGCTCAACCTCAAGGTGCAGGTGCAGGCACCCACGATGAAGAACAAGACGCTGGAGGTGAAGTTCGACAATAAGAACCTTGATGTCGTCGGCGCTCTGCCCACCTCGGTGCAGATCGACGGCAACGGCGAGGGCCTGATCGTCGTCAAGACGAACATCCCCAAGACCATGGGCAACGCCGAAATGAACGTCAAGGTGACGGGCGAGGGCTATACCGCTGAATCGTCGACGGCCATGCCCATCCGTATGCCATACGCCGAACGTCGCAACACCATCACCAAGGAAATCGAAGCCGGACAGACGGTCAGCGTGCCGTTTGACCTGGCAGGCATGACGGGCACACAACAGGGCAACGTCACCATCTCTAACCTGCTTCCTGTCGATCTCTTCGGCCGTATCGACTATCTGACCGAGTATCCGCACGGCTGCCTCGAACAGGTGACCTCGAAGGCTTTCCCGCAGCTCTATCTGAACTACTTCGTCCAACTCGACGACAAGGCCAAGGAAGAGATGAGAGGCAACATCGATATGGCCATCAACAACCTGAAGGCCTACCGCAAGTCCGACAACTCGATGACCAACTGGATCGGTGGCCGTTACACCGACCCGTGGACCGAGATCTATGCCTTGCATTTCCTGGTTGAAGCCCGCAAGCAAGGCTACAACGTGCCGCAATACTTCATCGACGGCCTGCTGAAATACCAAAGCGACCGAGCCAAGCAATGGCGCAACAATCCCGACTACAAGCAGGGTGAGACCATCCAGGCCTACCGTCTCTTCGTGTTGGCTTTGGCCGACAAGGCTGAAATGGGCGCCATGAACCGCTTCAAGGAACAGGTGATGCATTACGACCTCACCAAAGCCTTGGCCGCAGCTGCCTTTGCCCAAACGGGTAAGACCAGCATCGCTCAGAGCCTGCTGCCTACTTTGGAAGAAGGTAAGATGATGTCGGACTACTACACCTCCTTCGGCTCCCGCACCCGCGACCTCGCCTTCTTGACCTACGTGCAGATGCTCTGCGACGTGGACAAGCAGACGGTGCAAAACAACATCAACTCGGTGTGCGGCGTGCTGAGCGGCGATGATTGGCTCGACACCCAAACTACAGCCTTCTCGCTCTTCGTGCTTGGCAAGTATGCCGAGAAGATGGGCCTCAACAACAGCAATCTCTCGGACACCGTTAAGGTGAACGGCGAGGAACGTACCCTGAACACCAATATGGCCTCTGTCGGATTCGGCTTCACTCCTAAACTGGGCGGCAACACCGTTGAGATCAAGAACAACACCAACCAGAAGATGGTGGCCCATGTCTTCACCAAGACTGCCGTGGCCGAATACGACATGAACGAGAGCGGCAACTTCATCAACATGACGGTGAGCTATACCGACAAGAATGGCAACCCTGTCAACTTGACCAACCTGACTGCTGGCACCGACCTCAAGGTGGAGATGACGGTGACCAACCCGAGCGAGTATCAAGTCACGGAGCTGGCCTTGTCGTACTACCTGCCTTCGGGTTGGGAGCTCGTCAACGACCGCTTGAATGGTGGCATGGCCGAGAACGAAGGCGCCAAGCACATCGACCTGCGTGACGACCGTGCCTACTTCTACTTCGACTTGATGCCGCGCTCGAAGAAGACCTTCACGCTGAAGGCCAACGCCACCTACGAAGGCAACTACATGATCCCTGCCGTACGCTGCGAGGATATGTACAACGATGAGATTTATTACCAGGTGCCGGCACGTGGGTGTGTGGTGAAGTAAGATATTGAATACAATGAAAGAGCCCGTAAGACATAGAAAAGCGAAAATCGCCCTCCTTGTCCTTGCGGGCCTTTTCATTGCCTTTTTGTGCATCCCCGTGCCAAGGTTCAACAAGCCCTATTCCACGGTGCTGACAGCCGAGAATGGCGAGTTGCTTGGCGCTAAGATTGCCGACGACGGGCAGTGGCGTTTCCCGGCCACGAACGACTATTCCCCGAAATATGTCGCCTGCCTCTTGGAATACGAAGACCGTTGGTTTTTCTTCCATCCAGGCTTCAACCCCGTGGCTTTCGTGAAGTCGTTCATCGACAACATGAAGGCAGGCGAGGTGGTGCGTGGCGGTAGCACGCTTTCGATGCAGGTGGTGCGTCTGTCGCGCGACAACCCGCCGCGAACCTATGCCGAGAAGCTCTGGGAGGTGATCCTGGCCATGCGGTTGGAGCTTCGCTATTGCAAGCGTTCCATCCTCAACATGTATGCCGCCAACGCGCCTTTCGGAGGCAACGTGGTCGGCATCGACGCGGCGGCGTGGCGCTATTTCCACACCACTCCCAACGAGCTCTCGTGGGCCGAGGCCGCAACGCTTGCCGTGTTGCCCAATTCACCTGCTTTGATCCATCCAGGCCGTTCTCGCCACCGTTTGCAGCAGAAACGCGACGGCTTGCTCCAACGTCTGCCCGATTCCAAAACCTTTATCCCGAGGCGTTTCGCTGTACCCGAATTGTCGGCTGAGGACTGCGAGCTAGCCATGATGGAAAGCATTCCGGAACGGCCCTTCGACATGCCTATGTTGGCCTACCACTACCTCAGCGACCAGGACAAGCAGCATCATGGAGAACAGATCGCGTCCCATATTGACTATGATTTGCAACGTTCCGTGTTGGACATCATGCATCGGCACCATGAGAACAATGTGATGAATAGCATCGATAACGCGGCAGTCTATGTGGTGGACTATCTGAAGGATGAGATTGTGGCTTATGTGGGCAACAACAGCAATGCCAGCGATGCCGCCATGGTCGACATGGTGAAGGCGCAACGCTCCACGGGCAGCATCTTGAAGCCTTTCCTCTTTGCCGCCATGCTCGACGAAGGCACTTTGTTACCCGAGATGATCCTGCCCGATGTTCCGATGAGCCTCTCGGGCTTTACGCCTAAAAATTATAGTGGCGAGTATTGGGGTGCGGTGCCTGCCGACAAGGCCCTGCAGAACTCGTTGAATGCGCCTTTCGTGCATCTGCTGCGCGAATATGGACAGCAGCGTTTCCACGGCTTGCTGAAACAGCTGCCTTTGAGAGGTGTCGTCTTCGACGCGGAGCATTACGGTCTGTCGCTCATCGTGGGTGGAGCAGAGGCTTCGCTTTACGACATCACGAATGCCTATGTCAAGATGGGAAGGAAGCTCGCTTCCTATGTTAATGAGCACTTTGATGAGAAAGTGGATGCGAAAGAAACGCCATTCTCTGCCGAAGCCATCGCCGAGACCTTCCATGTGATGAAGGGCTTGGCACGACCCGTTAACCAGATAGGGTGGGGAGGCTTCTCCTCGTCGGTGCAGGTGGCTTGGAAGACGGGCACCAGCCACGGTTTCAAGGACGCCTGGGCGGTGGGCTTGACCGACCGTTATGCTGTGGGTGTCTGGGTGGGCAACTCCGACGGTGAGGGTCGTCCCGGACTGACAGGCGTGGCCGTGGCGGCACCGATCCTCTTCGATGTGGTGGGTAAGTTGAACGACAGCTACCACTATCCTGCCAATACCATGGAGAGTCTTGAGATAGAGGTCTGTGCCGAGTCGGGTTATCCCAAGTCGGAGTATTGCCCGCATACCAAGAAGATACGAGTGCCTCGGGTGGAGAACAAGACGGGCGTGTGCCCTTACCACAAGAAGGTGTTTTTGGACTCGACACGGCAATATCAGGTGCGTCCCGACTGCTATCCCGTCGACCAGAAATGTTATGAGGTGTATTATGTGTTGCCGCCCGTGATGGAGTGGTTCTACAAGAAACACTCGCCCATGTTCCGCCCGTTGCCCGCCTTCTATCCTGGGTGTGGCACCGCCCATCCTGACGAGGTGATGGCCTTCGTCTATCCCAAGAGCGACGCCAAGGTCAGCATCCCCATCGGCATCCGTGGCGACCGACAGCAGGTCATCTTCGAGATCGCGCATCGCAACCCGCAGAAGACCATCTACTGGTCCCTGAACGATGAGTTCTTAGGCCAGACACGTCTCAACCATCAGATGCCCATCGACGTGGAGAAAGGCACCTATCGCTTACGTTGTGTGGACGAAGACGGGGTGGAGTTGAATCGGAAGATTGTGGTACAATAATGAGATTCCCTGCGGGAATGGAGTGCGAATAACAAAGTAAACTGCGGCGGTAGAACGCGTTTACAAAGCGTAAACGTTTCATACCGCCGCTTGTTGATTGATGATTACGCTCCATTCCCCGAAGGGGAATCTTCTTCATTATTTACCAAGCATACGCCTCAGCCGTCATCCATTTCCCATGCACTTTAAGGGTCTGCTCGATGAGGTCGCGCACAGCGCCCTTGCCGCCGTTTCGCTCGCTGACGAACTTGCTGATGGCCTTGACTTCGGGCACGGCATCGGCAGGGCAGGCGGGGATGCCTACGCATTGCATCACGCGCAGGTCTGGAATGTCGTCACCCATGAAGACGATCTCTTCAGGCTTCAGTCCCTTCTCCTGCATGTATTCCTTGAGCTTCAGCACCTTGTCGGGGATGCCGGTGAAGACATCAGTCACCCCAAGGCTGTTCATCCTGACCTCCATGGAGGGACAGATGGCACCCGAGATGACCGCCACATGGTAGCCGAGCTTGGAGGCCAGCTGCAAGGCATAGCCGTCCTTGACGTTGGTGGCCCGCCATGGGTGTCCGTCATGGTCGCTGAATACGGTACCGTCGGTCATCACGCCGTCGTAGTCGAAGATGAAGGTCGTGACAGGTTTGAGTATGTCGTTGGGATGCTGCATGTCTTTAAAACGTTTGTTGGGGCAAAAATAGCGTTTTTTTGGCAAATGCCACTTTGTTACCCAAAAATGCTTAAATTTGCACGCTATTTATATTCAATTATGAGAGTAAGACATCAAACGGATAATGTAGAAGCGATTGTGGCCACCGCAATAGAAGCCATGGAAGCCGTCAAAGGCAAGGATATCGTCACCCTCGACCTGCGCGAGATCAACACTGCCGTGACGGATTATTTTGTCATTTGCCATGCACCTTCCAAGACCCAAGTCGACGCCATCGCCGACAAGGTGGAGGAAATGGTCCTTGAAAAGACGCAAAACAGACCCTACCATGTGGAAGGCCGCGAAAATACGGAATGGATTTTGATAGACTTCGTGGATGTTGTCGTTCACGTGTTCCTGGAGTCGAAACGCGAGTTCTACAAACTCGAGGAGCTTTGGGCCGATGCCGAGAGAATCGTGAATGCATCGGAAGAATAACTATTTTTAAATCAGTATTTTACATGGATAATAAGGAGACTAAAGGGGCTGGAAACCCAAATCAGCCTACTCAGCCTAACCAACCCAATCAAAAACCGAACGGCAAACGTAGGTTTAATCTGTATTGGGTCTATGCCATTTTGTTTGCTGTGCTCATCGGTGTCAACTTCTTTGGCAGGGGCTCTGTGACCCCTCAGGAGGATATCGACCAAGGCAAACTGGTGGAGATGCTCCAAAAGGAGGAGATTGCCAAAATCGAGCTTATCAACAAGGAGGATGCCGAGATCTTTCTTAACCAGAAAGGCCTCTCGCATTATTTCCCCGACGTGAAAGCAGGTTCGGAAGGCACTACCACAACCCCCAACTATACCTATAAGATAGGTTCTCTTGACCGTTTTGAGGAACTGGTGGAGACTGCCCAAGAGGGCATAGCCAAACCCGTATATATCAGTAATGTGAGGCGCAGCAACTGGATGTCTGACATTTTGGCATGGGTGATACCTTTCGGCTTGCTCCTCGTGTTCTACATCATCTTGATGCGCGGCATGGGCCGTAACATGGGTGGAGGCGGTGGCGCTGGCTCCATCTTCAACATCGGCAAGTCGCGCGCACAGCTTTACGACAAGGACAGCAACAATGTCAACGTCACGTTTAAGGATGTGGCAGGATTGGAAGAGGCCAAGGTGGAGATCATGGAGGTCGTTGACTTCCTGAAAAACCCTGAGAAATATACGAAACTGGGCGGCAAGATACCGAAGGGCGTGCTTTTGGTAGGCCCTCCTGGAACGGGTAAGACCCTGCTGGCCAAATCGGTGGCGGGCGAAGCCAATGTGCCTTTCTTCAGTCTCTCGGGTTCCGACTTCGTGGAGATGTTTGTCGGCGTGGGTGCATCGCGCGTCCGCGACCTATTCAACAACGCCAAGTCGAAGGCCCCGTGCATCATCTTCATCGACGAGATCGACGCCATCGGCCGTGCCCGTGGCAAGAATGCCCTCACCGGCGGCAACGATGAGCGCGAGAGCACGCTCAACCAGCTGCTCACCGAGATGGATGGCTTCGGCACCAACTCGGGCGTCATCGTGTTGGCCGCCACCAACCGCGCCGACATCCTCGACAAGGCCCTGCTCCGTGCGGGTCGTTTCGACCGTCAGATCTACGTTGAGCTTCCCGACATCGTTGGCCGTAAGGAGATCTTCGAGGTGCATATGCGTGGCTTGAAGCTCGGTCCCGATGTCGACAAGGACTTCTTGGCCAAGCAGACCCCTGGTTTCTCGGGCGCTGATATCGCCAACGTGTGCAACGAGGCAGCGCTGATGGCGGCACGTAAGGGCAAGAAGGAAATCGACAAGCAAGACTTCCTCGATGCCGTCGACCGCATCATCGGAGGTCTGGAGAAGAAGAACAAGATCATCACCGCCGAAGAGAAGAAGGTCATCGCCTTCCACGAGGCAGGTCATGCCACCACGAGTTGGCTGCTGCAATATGCCCACCCGCTGGTCAAGGTGACCATCGTGCCGCGCGGCAAGTCACTTGGCGCCGCATGGTATCTGCCTGAGGAGCGTCAGATCACCACCAAGGAGCAGATGTACCACGAGATGATTGCCACCTTAGGCGGCCGTGCTGCTGAGCAGGTCGTGTTCGGCCAGATCTCTACAGGAGCCCTGTCCGACCTTGAGAAGGTGACCAAACAGGCCTTCGCCATGGTGACCTATTACGGCCTCGACGAAGAGATCGGTAACATCAGCTACTACGACTCGACGGGCCAGCAAGACTACAGCCTGACGAAGCCCTACAGCGAGAAGACGGCCGAGACCATCGACCGCGAGGTGAGCCGCTTGGTGGAGAAGGCCTATCAGGAAGCCCTCGCCATCTTGACCGACCATCGCGATGGCCTGACGCAGCTCGCCAACAAACTCATCGAAAAGGAAGTCATCTTCGGTGAGGACTTGGAGAACATCTTCGGCAAGCGCCCGTGGGGCCATGCCGAAGACGAGAAGCTGAAAGACGCTGCTGAAAAAGCATCGGAAAACGAACCACAGGAAACTAACGCTTAATCACCATGGCTTGGGACAACAAAGGAGAAAACACGGATGCCACCTTCAAGGAGCAGATGCTTGCCAGGGTGCGCAACGCCCTCATCGAACGTCAGGAGGCATTGTTTAAGGACATCGACCAACGCACAGAGACCTGGATACCCATCAAGGAAGAAGACGGCACTGCCATCACCTTCGTGCAGAACTTCAAGGAACAGGGCGGTGTCTTCATCTACTTGGAGAGCGAGGCCGAATTTGTGGAGTGCATCAAGCAGCTGGCACCCGAGAATGGTTGGGAGCCGTTGTGGTGCACGAGTCCCGATATGCAGCGCTTGTTGGAGAAATACAACATCCCTTATACAGAGAGCAAGGAGCGTGAGCCCAAGCAGAAACTCGTCAGCCTGACAGGTTGCGAATGCTTAGTGGCACAAACGGGTAGCATCATCCTCTCCGACGCGATGACTCGTACGCGCGAGGCCTACGCCTTGCCCGACATCCTCTTGGTGTATGCCACTACGGAACAGATCGTTCCCGGCATGCGTACCGCTTTCCAGACCGTGAAACGCAAATACGCCAAAAGCAAGCCCTCGCAGCTAACGGTCATTACAGGGCCGAGCCGCAGTACCGACATCGAGCAGACCCTGGTCATCGGTGCCAGTGGAATTAGGCAAGTGGCGGTGTTTCTCGTTGATGAGGAGTGATAAAACAAAAGGGCTGCTCAGCAGCCCTTTTGTTTTATTTCAACGTGTCAATAATTTGTTCTATCGAAACCCCTTCGGCCTCGGCCGTGTAGTTTCTAATGATGCGGTGTCGCAGGATCGGGACAGCCACACGTTGCACATCCTCGATGTCGGGCGAGTATTTGCCCGTCAGCAGGGCGTTGGCCTTGGCGCCGATGATGAGGTATTGCGATGCACGCGGACCGGCACCCCAGCTGAGGTAACGGTTGGCCCATTCGTGGGCTTTTTCTGTGTGGGGACGTGTCTTAGCCACAAGGTTCACTGCATATTCGTATACGTTGTCAGGCACAGGTACACGGCGTACCAGTTGCTGGAAATACAAGATTTCTTCGGGCGACAACACGGCGTTCACCTCGGCGACATTGCCCACCGTAGTGCTCTTCACGATGTCGATTTCCTCGTCATAGCTGGGATAGTCGAGCATGAGGTTGAACATAAAACGGTCCAATTGAGCCTCGGGCAGGGGATAGGTTCCTTCCTGCTCGATGGGGTTCTGCGTGGCCAACACGAAGAAAGGCTCCTGCAGCTTATAGGTCTTGCCCGACACGGTGATGCTCTTCTCCTGCATGGCCTCGAGCAAGGCAGCCTGCGTCTTGGGCGGGGTACGGTTGATCTCGTCGGCCAAAACGATGTTGGCGAAGACGGGGCCTTTGATGAACTTGAACTGTCGCGACTCATCCAGGATCTCCGTGCCTACGATGTCGGAGGGCATGAGGTCGGGGGTGAACTGGATACGGCTGAAGCTCAAGCCCAAGGCCTTGCCTATGGTGTTGACCAAAAGGGTCTTGGCCAAGCCAGGTACGCCTACGAGCAGCACGTGGCCTTGGCAGAAGATGGAAAGGATGGTGTTGTGGATGATGTCATGTTGTCCAACGATGACTTTGCCGATCTCCTTGCGGAGGGTCTCATATTTCTCGACCAATGCCTTGGCACCGTCGACATCAGATGCATATGTGTTTGTCATTGAAATTTCCAATCGTAATAAAAGTCGTAGTCTTTAAAGGTGTCGTCGAGTCGGATATAGGCTTTGGCGGCTTTCTCGCTCACCCATTTGCCCAAGGCCTCCTGGCGTTTTTGGCTCATCGCCCAGTTCTGGATGAGGTTGTAGTCGTCTTTGAGGTTGGCTTGGTGAGGCTCGGTCTTGCGCTTGATCATGATAAGGCGGAAGGCGTCCTTGTTGTCGTTGGTTGTCATAGGCAAGGGGTCGCTGATTTCACCCACTTCGAGGCGGTTGATGACGAAGGCCAAGTTCTTGTATTCCGGATAACTCTGTTCCAACTCTTGCAGGTCTTTCATGCTGAGCCAGTTGCCTCCCGTGCCCATGTTGGTGAGATAACCTCCGTTGTTCTTGGAGTCGTCGTCACTGTATTTCTTGCAGGCCTCTTCGAAGGTCATGTCGCCGTTGCGCACCAGCTGTGCGACGGAGTCGAGCTCGTTTTGGGCTTTCTCCAAGGCTTCGACGGGCACCTTGGCGGTAAGCAGGATGTGGCGGCAGTTGATGGTCTCGCCACGACGCTCGATGAGTTGGATGATATGGAATCCGAATTCGGTCTCCACCACATCCGAGATCTCGCCGTCACGGAGGTTGAAGGCCACGTTCTCAAACTCGGTGGCATACACGCCCTTGCCGGCGAAGCCGAGCTCACCGCCTTGTCGCGACGAGCCAGGGTCCTCGGAATAGAGCACCGCCATGGTGGCGAAGCTGCTCTCGCCGTCAAGGATGCGCTTGCGTATCTGATAGAGGCGGTCTTTCACCATCAGTTTCTCGTCGATGCTGACGGGCGGGCGCTTCACGATTTGCACGAGTTCGTAGTCGGAATCGATCATCGGGAGGCTGTCGCGTGGGATGTCGCGGTAGAACTCTTTGACTTCTTTGGGCGTCACCACCACGTTTTCCATAATCTTGGCCTGCACTTGCTCCTGCAGCATGTTGTCTTTGGAAGCCTGACGCACCTCGTCTTTGATTTCCGACATGCTCTTGCCGAACTGGGCCTCCATCTTCTCCTGTGAGCCGATGCGGGCGATAAACCATTGTATCCTTCTGTTCAGCTCGGCTTCCACCTGCTCGTCGGTGACGGTGATGCTGTCCATCTCGGCCTGGTTGAGCATGAGTTTCTGAAGCAGCAGGTCTTCCAAGATACGGCCGCGCACTTCTTTACCCGTGCCTTCCGCCATGCCTTGCATGCGGTATTGGATGTATTGGTTCTCAATGTCCGACTGCAGGATGATGTTTTTTCCGACCACAGCCACCACCTTGTCAATCACTTGTGACTGGCGGTTCTGTGCCATCATCGGCAGGGCTAAAAGCATGAGTGCTATGATAATCAGGTTTCTTTTCATCGTTGTAAACATTAATCGTTGTTATATAACACGGGTGACCCGACATATATTTCAAAGGCATGGTCTTTTTTTGCCTTTTCGTAGAGGTCGGTCTTCATTTTCTCCGTCAAGGCTTGCTTGCGGCGGGCCAATATGATGCTCTTGATGTTGTCATGTTCCATCTCCAACGGCGAGGTGCTTTCCTCCAAGAGGTAGTCGACGAAACGCACCATATAGGTGTATTCGTTCATGTCGAAGCAGACGAACTTGTTCTTCTTCAAGAAGCTCTCTGCGTTGAAGATCTCGATGGGGATGATTTTGGTAAGTTCGTCGAGACGCATCCATTGGTCGACGTCGAGATAGCTCTTGACGGCATAGTAATTGGCCTGTACGTCTATATTTTGCAGAAGCAGCGTGTCGGGGTCGCTCAGCAGTTTCTGGAACGTGGCTTTTTGTTTGCTGTCTTCGCCGATGATGACGTAGGCCGCGCGTACCATGGTATTGCGGAGCTGGAAGTCTTCCTTGTGTTGCTCGTAGTATTCGGCAATCTCGTCGTCACTGACTATGGTGTCGAGTTTCTGGTTGATGAGATGGCTCTCGTAGGCGTAGATGACGAGTGAGTTGCGGTATTCCTCAAGTTGTTTCTTGAGGTCGAGCTCTTCCTTGTCGAGGTTGTTCTCGGCTTGGTGCAGCAGCACCTGTCTCTTGATCCATGAGTCGATGAAGGTGCTGACACGTTGGATGCTGTCCATGATGGAGGCACCTTTTGGGACGATGCCTTCGAGGTCCGACTCGTAGAGGTATTTGCCGTAACACTCGGCTACGACGACTTCCTTTGAGCTTTTCTCAAAGAAATCGCAACCTGCCAGCATCATGAGGATGCTGACGCCGATGACGAGGCTCAATCGCTTCATTTATACAGCTTTCTGACTTTGTCCAATACCTTTTCGTTGATCTTGACGGGATAGCGTTCCTTCAGCGACTGCACCCATTTCTGTTCAAGCTCCACCTGATAGTCGGAGGTGACGAGGCCACGGGCTTCCCTGAGGGTCTTGGGCTCGGGCTTGCGCACCTCTCTGATGCAGACGATGGTGGTCGACTGGTCGACGGTCGAGGCGATCTCGTTTCTCACGCCCACCTTCCATTCGGTTTGGTCGACAAACTGGTTGTCGCCCCTCTGGTAATAGCCTTTTCTGACAAAGGTATGCGTGATGGAGTCGCGTTGCAAGGCGGTTCTCAAGCTGTCGAGTTCAACGCCGCTGTCGAGGAGTGCCTTCACCTTGGGCAGCGACTCGGGCTTCGATACGGTGATGATGCTGGCCAGCACTCGGTCTTCCCACATGTACTTGGAGGCATTGCGCTCGTGGAACGCTGCCAGGCCAACGGTGTCTTTCACAGCCTTGTCCCACACTTCCTTGTCCATGAGGTCGAACAGCAGGATGCCGTCCTTGTATTCTTGGACCAAGGCCTTAAACTCGGGGTACTTCTCCTCGAGGTGGGCATCGGCATAATCCATTGTCGTCTCATTGGAGAAGGCCTCATAGAGTTGTGAGGCATAGGTGGCTGGGGTGACGTATTTCTGAGGCGTCATGTTCTTCTTGATGTAGCTGACAAAGTCGCTCACCTTGGTGGGCTTGCCTTCCAGCGTGAAGAGGGTGGCGTTCATGTCGACCTTGTCGGAAGGCTCGTAGGCCTTGCGCAAGATGGTGCTGTCGATGGTGGCCATGAAAGCCTCCAGGTTCTTGTCGTTCTGCTTGAACTTGTATTCGCTTCTGACTTGCTTGAGCACCACTTCTTCCGACTTCTTCGAGCGCATGTCTTTCTCGATGCGTTCGCTCAAGCCCTTGGACTCCTTCTCGAAGGTGCCGACACCCGTCTTGCCCAACAGCTTGATGATGTGATAGCCGTACATGGTGCGCACGGGCTTGGCGATCTCGCCGATTTCAAGCGACTTGCAGGCTTCGATGAACTCGGGGACGATGCGGCTGACCGTGAACGACGACAGGGCGCCGTCGCGACCTACCGTGCCGCGGTCGTCGGAGTGTTGCTTGACCATCTCACTCCAGTTCTTACCGTCTTTAGCCTTCAGCTCGTTGTAGATGTTGTTGGCTTTTTGTTGCATGGCGGTTTCATCTTCTTCAGAGGCGCCGTAAGGCAGCTGCAGGAAGATGTGGGCGGCTTGGATGTTGCCCATGGCGTCGGTCTTGCTCTGCACCTTGATGAGGTGATAGCCGAAGTCGCTGCGCACCGGCATGGAGATTTCGCCTTCCTTGGTGTTGTAGGCACCGGTCTCAAAGGGATATACCATGTCGAAGACGGTGAAATAGCCGAGGTCGCCTCTGTTGCCCGGACGAGCAGGGGCTTGCTCAGTGGCTGGCGTGTCCTTGGCCGAGGGGTCGTCGGAGTATCTCACGGCGAGGTCGCCGAAGTCTTCGCCTTTCAAGGCGCGCTTGCGGAGGTCCATGGCTTTGTTGTAGGCTCTCAACGTATCCGAAGGCAAGGCGTTCTTGTCGCAACGGATGAGGATGTGCGAGGCGCGGATGTCCTTCAGCTTGCGCTGGTAGGCCTCCTCGACGAGCTCGTCGGTGATGTCGTCGCTGCTCATGAAAGGCTTGGCCAGCTGCTTGCGATATCCGGCCAGTTCCTTCTGGAACTTGGCGCTGGTGTCGAGTTTCAGACGCTCAGCCTCCATGACCTTCATGCGGAAGGTGGTGAAGAGGTCGAGGTATTCGTCGACGGTCTTCTTCTCGATGACATCGCTCTTGAGGTTGTTCTTATAATATACGTCGCAAAATTCCTTCACGGTGACGTCTTGGTCGCCAATGGTCATCAACACCTGCTTGTCGAGTTTCGACTGTGCATTGGCAAAAAAAGCTGGCATGACAAATGCTGCCAACAAAAACATTTTCAAAAAGTTACGTTTTTTCATTGCTGATATTCGTTGTTTTCTTATAGTTTCTTTAACGAGAAATGACGCGCTTTATTTCAGCCCGCCTTCCACTTCCAGACCTTCGGTGAATACGTGGATGTCGTCGACTTGGATGGCATCGAAGACGGTCTTCACCTGCTCGATGGAGCCGAGGTGGAGCATCAGTTGCCGGTCGGGACGCTTCTCAATCAGGCCTTCAGGAAGCTTGTTGTGGAGCAGGCTGAGAGCAGTATTCATCAAAGTGTCGGTGCCCATGCCGGCGTCCAATTTGACGAGTAGGTCGCTGCCCACGATCTCGAGGATGGTGAGGTCGGCGGAGATGTCTTTCTTGATGATGCCTAAGTTGAGGGGATAGGTCACCTTCACGGTCTTGTCGTCGACGAAGGCGAACCCGATGTTTTGTTCGGTCTTTTCTTTTAGTATGTTTTGTAGCTCAGGGAATGATATGGATGCTTTCATGGGTTAGCTTCTTTTGCTGTAGTTGGGGGCCTCCTGCGTGATGGTCACGTCGTGCGGGTGGCTTTCGAGGATGCCGGAGTTGGTGATGCGGATGAACTTGGCTTTCTTCAGGTCGTCGATGGTGCGTGAGCCTGTGTAGCCCATGCCGGAGCGCAGGCCGCCCACCATCTGGTAGACCACCTCGGAGAGCGTGCCTTTGTAGGGGACACGGCCGGCGATGCCTTCGGGGACGAGCTTCTTGACGTCTTCCACGTTGTCCTGGAAGTAACGGTCTTTCGAGCCTTGCTGCATGGCTTCGAGCGAGCCCATGCCACGGTAGGTCTTGAACTTACGGCCTTCGTAGATGATGGTGTCGCCTGGCGACTCATCGACGCCGGCGAAGAGCGAGCCAGCCATGATGGAGGAGGCGCCTGCGGCGAGGGCCTTCACGATGTCGCCCGTGTAGCGGATGCCACCGTCGGCGATGACAGGGATGTCCATGCCTTCCAATGCCTTGCATACCTCCATGACGGCGGTGAGCTGTGGCACGCCGATGCCGGCCACCACACGCGTGGTGCAGATGGAGCCGGGGCCGATGCCCACCTTGATGGCGTCGGCGCCAGCCTCAGCCAAGGCCTTGGCAGCTTCGGCAGTGGCGATGTTGCCCGCCACGATGTCGATTTCAGGGTAGTTGTTCTTCAAGGTGCGCACCATGTCGATGACGCCTTGTGAATGGCCATGGGCCGTGTCGACGACGAGGGCGTCGACGCCGGCGTCGACCAAGGCGGCGGCACGCTCAAGGGTGTTGGCAGCGATGCCCACGGCAGCGGCCACACGCAGACGACCGCGCGAGTCCTTGCAGGCGTTGGGACGCGCCTTCACCTTAATGATGTCTTTATAGGTGATGAGGCCGACGAGGTGGTTGTCCTTGTCGACCACAGGCAGCTTCTCGATCTTGTATTGCTGGAGAATGTCGGCAGCCTTCTCAAAGGAGACTTCTGTCGTGGTGATGAGGTTCTTGCTCGTCATCACCTCGGCGATGGGACGGTCGAGGCCGCGCTCGAAGCGCAGGTCACGGTTGGTGACGATGCCGACGAGGACGTTGTTGCTGTCCACCACGGGGATGCCGCCAATGCGGTATTCGGCCATCAGGTCGAGGGCGTCTTTCACGGTGGCGTCGACGTGGATGGTCACTGGGTCGCTGATCATGCCGTTCTCGGCGCGTTTCACCTTGCGCACCTCGGCGGCCTGCTTGCCGATGGTCATGTTCTTGTGCAGCACGCCGATGCCGCCTTCCTGGGCGATGGCGATGGCCATGCGGCTCTCCGTCACGGTGTCCATGCCGGCGGAGACGACGGGGATGTTGAGGTCAATATGGCGTGAGAACTTGGTCTTCAAGCTCGTCTCACGGGGTAGTACATTACTGTAGGAAGGGACCAACAGGACGTCGTCGTAGGTCAAGCCTTCACCGATGATTTTTTCGTTATCTAATGCCATGGCAGATGGGTTTTAATTAATCTGCAAAGATACGAAAAAATTCGATAGGGTAGGAGAAGTAAGGCTAAAAAATGGCAAAAGTCCTCCGAAACTTGGCATTTGATTCGTTTTATGTTTACTTTTGCACCCATGAACGGCAAAGACGAAATACGCAAAAGGAGACTGTATTACGAAGGGCTGAAGCAGGCCATAGCGACGCCCGTCAAAAACGAGAGCATCAGTTTCGTGGACGAACTCATCCAGGATGACGAAGTCGAACAAGACTTCAAGGATACATTGCGATTTTGGAAAGAGGTGAACGGACCTTTGGATAGTGCCATCACCTTCATCCACAACAACCGTTTCCTCGTCGAAGAGAAGGAATATATCATCAAAGAGGACTCTGATGCCGTCTTTATGAAGCCCGAGGAGATTTTCAATGTCTTGAAGAATCTGCTCAGCGCCACGGTCATGGAGTTTCTTTCTGTGATCGAAATGCCTTCCACCGAAAAGACCAAACTGCTTGACTATGTGGAGCATGGCGACAAGGACGGCTTCGTGTCGATGCTGGAGCAAGCCCAATGCGACCTGACGGCTTTGGCCAAACTGTGCTCCTGTTGTTGGGACGCCTTGTCGACGGGTGCCGAGATGGAGGGCGACGACTTCTCCTTTTATCTCGACAGCATCGCGGGCCATCAGCCTCAGGAGGGCGACGCCGACGACGGCAAAATAGTGGAGGCCGTGAAGCAGTGGCAGCCCTCAGTCGAGGTGTTGGACGATGACGACAGCGACGAAGCCTTGCGGCGATACTTCTCCGACTACCGCCATTTCCTCGAAACCGACCTGGCCGTGCGCCTGCATTACTATTGGGATTGGTACGACGACTTCACGCTGAAGGAACGTAACCTCATCAACCCGATTCTCGACAGTCCCATGGCCAAAGACTTGATTGACAGGATATGGGAAGAATACGAAAACCCCAAGCCGCAGCCCTCTGAGCCTTTCGTCCTGCCAGCCGACTTCTTCGACTGGCAGCACAAGTCCAACACGCCGAAAGAGTTTTTCTACATGGACGACACCTTAAAGAAAAGAGGCGTGGACACCTTGGCGGCTTTCATCGACTGGCTTGCCGACAAGGGCTATATCGCCGACGACAACGCCGTGAAGGCCTTGTTGGCTTACCGCCTGACGGGACGATGCCGCCCCGAAGGGGAGGAGCTGCCCGTGATAGAATGGCGCGGCAAAAACGGCAAGTCGTATGAGCTGATCTACCTTGTGCGTTACCTCTCCGACCGTGCCGACTACAAGAAGATGCGCCGATTCTTCACCGGTCCCGAGTGGGTGAAAGACCGCGACAGCAGCTATGCCAACTCTGCCGATTCGGAGTTCAGGAAGCAGATGTCGGAGTTTTATCCGGAGGTTTGTGAGTTCAAAAAGTGATGAAAAAGTCAAACATTTTGCGATTTTTGACATTTTCGGCAAAACAAAAAGTGAGATTTTTGACATTAAGAGAGAAAACGGGGTGCAATACTTGCCGTTTTACATGACCATCTTTTTGTAGTTTTACCCTAGTCTAACCCTTGGGTAACCCAAGACTAAGCCAAGACTAAGCCTTGGGTATCCCTTGGGTAAGCCTAGTCAGACAGATGCACTCTTTACTATAATTCACTACATTCCATTGCCGCCCGGTGAAAAGCCCTTATTTTCGCGCCATGCAAGGCAAGAATGAAGATATGACTAATGAGCAGTCCACAAAAAAACGGCGGATGTCCGTGGCCGTAAGGAAAGAATTGCTATCTTTGCGGCATCGCTTCGGCGAAAGGACATCTTGCAAAGGACGTTTGACGACGCAGTTCCGACTGGTAAATTCTGGTAAAATTCTATCAAGGGACGAAAGGCGGCAAATGCCCACACCTTATTGTTATAGGGCGTGGACTGCTTTTCCTCATTTTTTGATATGGTTTACCAGAGCCATCCAGCGGAATGAGAAAGGTTGGGACGCGCTCTTTGTTTATGCCTTGGCTAGAACGGAAGAAAACTGAATGACAAATGAATATAACGAAGAAAAAATATCGACAAACTGAGCATTGGTCTGAAAAATGACTATATTTGCAGCGAGTTAGGGGAGACATCCTGACTCGGCAAGGAAGGCATTCCTATAGTCCCAAACTATGAAATCGCCAGTTTTAAGTTACGAGGGACAAGGACTAATGCTCACTTATTGTTTTTGTTATCAATATGGTGCATAAAGCATCTGATTGGGATAAAAACGAGCGTGGGGTATTTGTTTCTTCAGTTCATTTCGTAACGGGTGTTTGGCGATACCTATAGTTTGATGGACTTGACAGAATCGAGTCTCACGCTTTTCTTGTGCCATGACCAATGTATAAAGCCAGCCTTGGTGGGACTTGCAGGCATAAAAAGAACATTATATGCTTTACAGAATCACAGTAAAAAACTCGAAACTCACCAGCGGCATCCGTGTTGAAAAAGGGATGTCCGTTGATGTGCCAAGCAACAGCATGAGCAACCCCGTGACGACCAACGGTGGCCAAACCGTGGCGGATGCCTTCATGAGGATTTATGGAATCGACATCAAGAAGGCTGGGGCGTTGAGTATGGCTTGGTTGGATGTGGAAAGGATTGGATAACAACTAACATAGAAAACATAAGACACAATGAGTAAACAAAACGACATGATTTTTATCGGCCCTCAAGCAGGGGGCAAGACAACTCTTTTCCAAGTGCTACAAGGGAAAGAGCCGCCAAAAGTTCATACTGCAACGATTAGCAATGGCGAACCCGCTACTATTAGAACAATCGCAATACCGAAGTTCTTAGGGCTTATTAATGGAAAAATATCGGTAATTGATGCAGGAGGGAAACCGACCGAATTTAACAACTATAAAAATTGGTGCCAAAAAGCGGAGAGAATCGTCATAGTTTTCAACGGAATTAAACTCCTGGAAGAAGTAGAAAAGTGTAAAGAAGGAGGCGAAACAACTTCGTTCTGCAAAATGTCATTATCTCAATTGCACGAAATTGGAGTTTCAAATTTGTATTTTGTCGCAACACATGCGGACCAGTATTCAGGAAGGGAGGGTATGTGTGAAGAGATACAAAAGAGAATTAAACAAGCAAATGAGGAATATACCTCTTTATTCAGCTCATCAAAAAGGTATCCCATGTTTAGTGATATGCTTGGTAGATTGTACGAAGTGAACGCTACGGACCCTATATCCGTAAAAAAAGTATTTAATTCAATTTTGAGTCAATAAGTTAGATTATGAAAGCAATACTAAGCCATCAAAATGCACGGCCCAATGGTCGTGACATCCTCGTCATTAATGGAGAACTATCCGAATATCGAGGCACAGAAGAGCAAGACAAAGCACAAAACTTGACGGTTCCATCAAGTAACATGAAACCACAAAAATTTTTATCATGGCTTTTCCGAATGGGAGGAGCATCATCTTCTATGCGCCTCTATTACAACAAAGAAGAAGGTTTATTGATAACATCCAATATGGTTTCAAAAGATGAGATTGGTAGAAGAATAGTGTATTCTTTTTTCTGTGACACCCTCAATAATCCAACCTATGTGAGAAAACTATTGGAAGATTATTGCACCATCGCATCAGTAAAACCAAATTCAAAAGACTGTGAATCCATTGAAAGACTCTTGAGAATTCAAAAGAGCAAGTACAAATACCTCGCAATCGGCGCAGCTATTCTTGTCACAATCATTTATCTAGTAAGTAGTATCACATTAAACAATAATTAATCGATCATGAAAGAACAACAACTAAAACCGGTAGTGTGCGTCATGAATCCAGACGACATCTATTGGATGAAGGAAAATAAAGAAATGTCAAAATTCTCGAGCAGTTTTCTGTCACCTTATGAGGCAAAAGAAATGGAAACAACACAAGGAGTTGAATTTCCGGAAATCAGGGAAAATGCCATCTTTATGCTCGACCCAACTGTTAAGAATAGATATATCATTAGGACAGAATCATCTGATGCCGATATCGTTGAAAAGCGAATAAATGCCATAGAAGTGATTGTATCATTATTGGGCGGTAAAAACTTTACAGCAATTTCCGAAAGAAAGGCAGATAAAAATAAAGAAACACAGGTGGAGGTAAAATTCAATGTTGGCACTCCCAAAGTTGGAGTTGGCAATGACACCAAAGTGGGAAATGTTTCATCTCAAAGTGGTGAAATAAGCATCGTTGCTACAGCCGAGTTCAAAGGTGAGTATAGTGAGGATAACTATTTTAAAGCTGTGGCAATTGCTAAACAGTATGGCCTTTTTGACGAACCTACAATTAGTGGTTTATTAATGACAAGGCATCCTGATAATTGTAATGAAATACTAAAAAAGACGTATCGTGTTAGTACATGCAAAGACTTGAAAGAGAACCTTGAAGTTGCTGAGGATTTGAAGGTCAACGTGATGAAGGCTGTAAATGTGGATGTTGATGTCAATGTTAACACATCACATGACGAACGATACATGGAGGTCTTTGAATTTGAAGTTGAATTTGGTTCCGTGAAAGCAGACCCTATTGCTCGAAAAAAGCGTATGGAAGGACGACTGGTAGAGACAAAGGAAAGGAAACCCAACAAATGGCTCGTTTGGGTCATGGGTGGTATTATTGTGGCTTTGGCTGCTGGATTGGTAATAGCTTTACTTTAAAAGAATCAAAATGCGCGCAATCTGCAAAAAATGCTATAACAACAGTTACGGGAACTGTTATGAAGGTAAATCTCAGTATATGAAGGTTTATGACGTATATGACTGCAACGCTTTTCTTGAGAACGAGGATTGCGGCCCCTTGGATGAAGATTTAGGATTTGGTCAAGATGAACCATAGTTATGCACAAATCCACTCTTAACTACACCCAACCCGCCCGTCGCGTTTATACCGCCACGAAAAAGGCCGTCCAGCAATGCGGCCAGTTCAAGCGCATCGAATGTAACGACCAAACCTTCACTATCACGGCAAGGCATGGGATGAGTTTGCTTTCGCTTGGCGAAAACGTCACCATCCACGTGGTGGCCACAAGCACACAGGAAACCGAGGTGAGGATAGAATCGGCCTCACGTATCTTCCTTAACTTCATCAACGGTGGCGCCAACAAAAAGAACGTCCAAAGCCTCGAAGACTACATCCGAAACGAGGTGTATAAGCTTTGCAGCGATGAGGAAATAAAACTAAACAAATAGAAATGTACGGACAAAAAACCAACTACAAACAATATTGCCAAGCCAAGAAGATACTGCACTTGACAGCGACAAGGGAAGAGTCTCAAATCATACAAGAAGTTATACAGAAGCACCCTGTTTCCATAAAGGTCAATGACGAAACCAGAGTCTGTTATTCAGGTAGAATGGGCGACGATTACCAATGCTGTCCGATGAATTTGGCGTACGGCGAACTGCCTTCCGACGAAGTGATGTTCCCGAAGAAAAACGCCTATAATTTCTTCTCTACCGACTTTTCAAAATATGACATGGTTGTCGTATGGCACAGCACCGATATAAGGTCGCTTGTCTTTTTCTACTGCATGTGCCATGAGTTTATGCGATTGGGAGTGCCATTGTATGAAGTAGACATCCGTCTGGCACGTGAATTTGCTTCAGAATATGCCCGCAAATGTTTAGGCTGGGTTGATGATGAGTATTATGTAAGCATAGGCTCATTAGGCCCTGATTTTATGAAAGATGCCGTAAAGAGTATTATGGAGGTTTCAAAAGAGCGGATGCTGGAAAATGATAGCTTGTGGAAGGCAATGACTGATAATCCGACAGGCCTTCGGGCATTGAAGGATGGCAAGGCAATCAGCGTTCCTATTGATTATTATGACGATTTGATTCTGTCATTGTTTCCTGAAGATGGCGGTTTCAAACGCTGTGTGCAGGTAGTTGGTGAGAGTCTGAGCGGCGTGGTCATTGAGGAGGATAGTATTGGAGAAAACTTCTTTTTTGACAGACTCATCCAACTGTCAAAATTGGGTAAAGTGGAACTGAAATTGAAGGATGATTTCGACTACAAAGCCTACAGAGCCACAGAACTATTTATGAAGGGCTTGACAGAAGAGAATTTCGATAAAAAGTGGCTTGTTGATGTTTGGCCACCGATGCAAGCTCTCATGGTGCGGCGGCTGTAAGCCATCATTTCCTACTATAATTTCCTACATTCCATTGTGCATTGAAGGATAGATTGTAGTTTTGCCTTTGAAAAAAACAAAAACCTAGGACCGCCTTAGTAAGCATCTTAAACAAAGGAACCGTTGTAATAGCAGTCGAGATAAGAAAAGAATAAAGTCTGTTATGCGTAAATCCATCCTCAACTTCACCCAACCCGCCCGTCGCGTCTATACCGCCACGAAGAAGGCCGTCCAGCAATGTGGCCAGTTCAAGCGGATTGAATGTAACGACCAGACCTTCACCATCACGGCGAGGCATGGGATGAGCTTGCTTTCGCTTGGAGAGAACGTCACCGTTCATGTGGTGGCCACAAGCACCCAGGAAACCGAGGTAAGGATAGAATCGGCCTCACGTATCTTCCTCAACTTCATCAACGGCGGCGCCAACAAGAAGAACATCCAAAGCCTCGAAGACTACATCCGAAACGAGGTGTATAAGCTTTGTAGCGATGAGGAAATCAAGTTGCGGCGGTGAGGATTTTATCTTTTTGTAATTAGATGTATTCCATAAAAATATCGATTTTTTCGGAATCAATTCCGAAAAAATCATAATATTTTCGGAATTTAATGCTTTTTGTGTATATTTGCAGCGGCATTAACACAAATAGGTATGATTGTACGTGAACTCGAGAATAAGGTTAGACAGAGACTGTTTACTGGGAAAGCCATTATCTTGATGGGTGCCCGCCAAGTAGGCAAAACCACTTTGTTGAAACAGCTTTTTTCTGACAATGACGATGTTTATTGGATGAGCGGCGACGACAGCGACGTGAGGAGCTTGTTTGAAAACATTTCTGCGACACGATTAAGGGCCGTTATGGGAAACAGGCACGTTCTTGTCGTTGACGAGGCTCAACGTATCACTGATATAGGTGTCAAGCTGAAACTGGTGACAGACCAGATGCCCGATGTGCAGCTTGTCGCCACGGGAAGTTCCTCGTTCGATTTGGCCAACAAGGTCAACGAGCCTCTTACAGGACGCAAATGGGAGTATAGGATGTTTCCGCTTTCTTTCTCGGAGATGGTGGCTCATATAGGCCTGCTTGAGGAGAAAAGGATGCTCCCTCACCGCCTCGTTTACGGCAGCTATCCCGATGTGGTCACACACCCTGGCGATGAAACCGTCATCCTTGACCAGTTGGCGGAGAGTTATTTGTATAAGGATATCCTTGAGTTTGACAAGATACACAAACCCGATAAGCTGATGAAGCTACTCCAAGCCCTTGCATGGCAGATAGGCTCTGAAGTCTCATACAACGAACTCGCCCAGCTTTGTGGCCTTGACGCAAAAACCGTGGAGAGCTATGTGACCATATTAGAGCAGGCTTATATCATCTTTCGTTTGGGTTCTTTCAGTCGTAACCTTCGCAATGAGTTGAAATACAGCAGAAAAATATACTTCTACGATAACGGAATACGCAACTCCTTAATACACAACTTCACGCAAATCGAAAGCAGGAGTGATGCAGGTGAGCTTTTTGAGAATTATATGGTCTCGGAACGCATGAAGCACAAAGTAATAACCGACAATTATGCGGGGAGTTGGTTTTGGCGCACGACAGCACAAAAGGAGGTGGACTACATTGAGGAGAGAGATGGACAGATAAATGCTTTTGAGTTCAAATGGAATCCAGCCAAAAAAGCCATAGTCCCGCTCTCGTTCAGAAACGCCTATCCCGAAGCCGTTTTCTCAGTGATCAATCGCGACAATCTCGAGGTTTTTCTACTATAATTCACTATATTCCATGGCGCATTGCTGGCGGTACTCTATTTTTGCGACCGTTATCAAAATCAACGCACTATGGGATGTTTCTTCTTCTTTGATTGTCTGGTTGGACTGATTATCCTCATCTGTATTCATGCTCCGTGGTGGGCCTGGACCCTCTATGCCGTCAGCGCATTGGTAGGGTTCTTTGTTTGGGCTGCGAAAGATAGCGATAGTGGCGACAAAAAGAATGGTGGGACAAAGCAGGAGTAGCAGTAAAGACGAAAGACGGAGGACGAAAGACGAAAGACGGGAGACGGAGGACAAAGGACGAAAGACGGGAGACGGAGGACAAAAGACAAAAGACAAAAGACAAAAGACAAAAGACAAAAGACAAAAGACAAAAGACAAAAGACAAAAGACAAAAGACAAAAGACAAAAGACAAAAGACAATCCCCCAAGTCCCTCAGTCCTAAGTCCCCAGTCCCCAGTCCCCAGACCCCAGACCCCAGACCCCAGTCCTCAGTCCTAAGTCCCCACTCCTCAGTCCCCAGTCCCCAGACCCCAGACCCCAGTCATCAATTAAAAACATTGTCATCATGACGAATAAGAAATCAAAAGTGGCTGAGCTTTTCAGCAATGTCGGGATGGCGTTATACTTCATCTGGATGTTGCCCGTGCTGGCCGTCGAAGGCATCCAGGAGCATTTCGAGAAGAAAAGGAAAGCCAAACAACCCAAGCCGGAACCCATCAAGTTTGTCTGCTCCGAATGTGGCGAAACCTTTGAGGCCGACAATGTCAAAAAGGAGATGAGGAACCATGCATCTTCTGATGGCGATTACACCTATTCAAAGCCTCAGCCCTGCCCGAAATGCGGTGGGAAAAGGACGCGCCCGGCCGAATCCGACAAGGCTTTTTACCAAAGGCTATGGGATGTGGATGAGACGGCAACGTTCATCTCGCACCTCGGCATCAACTGGGGTCCTAACGATAGCTCCGTCGACAGAGGTCAGCAGGAGTTCAAATGCACCCAGTGTGGAGCCACGTTCTCCGCCATCGACATCAGGCCTCACCCTTATTCGGCCTCGTTCCCGTCAAGGTGTCCCCATTGCCAAGGCATCAGGACACTGCCTGCCTCAGAGGAGAAACTGGTCCATCGCTATGAAAGTATCTGGCTGGTGATGGAGCTGGCGGAAAAGAAACGGAAGGAAGACAAAAAAGAAGTAATTTTTGAAAAATTCGTGGCAAATTCATGGTAATTCGTGTTTTCTAATAACAGGCCTCTGCCGTTTTCCGTAAAATATGTATTTTTGCCACATTCAAATTCAAACGCCATGAAGAAAATACTCACCAACTTACTAGCCCTATTGGGCCTGGCTACCGCCTGTAGCCAGCAAGGATATGAAAACATGGATGTTAACGCGTTTGCTGAACGCATCAAAAGCCCCGATGTCGTCCTGCTCGATGTGAGGACCGCCGAGGAGTTTGGCGAAGGTCACCTATCGAATGCCTTCAACATTGACGTTAAAGAGGAGGACTTTGTCGAGAAGGCAAAAACGGCCTTGCCTGCCGACAAGACCATTGCCGTGTATTGCAGAAGCGGGAAACGCTCGGCCAACGCCGCCGCGATGCTTGCCAAGGAAGGCTTCAAGGTTGTGAATCTTTTGGGTGGCATCACGGCTTGGAAAAACGCGGGGATGCCGGTAGAAATGACCGAAGAAGATTACGAAGTCGACACCTTCACTACCCAGAGCGGCAAGACGGTGAAGTTTCACGCCTTGGTTCATGCCAGTATCCGCATCGAATACGACGGCAAGGAAATCCAGATTGACCCCGTCGCGAAGTTGGGGGAGAAGACCATCAACTACGCCGCCATGCCCAAAGCGGACTATATCTTCATCACCCACGAACATCACGACCATCTTGACACCACGGCCATTAACATGCTGACGGGCGAAAACACCCAGCTGATTACGAACCAATGCTGCGCCGAAATGCTTGGCTACGGCACCGTGATGGCCAACGGCGACACACTCCAAATCGCTGACGACTTTACCGTTGAGGCCGTCCCCGCCTACAACACCACCGAAGAGCATCTGCAGTTCCACCCCAAGGGAAGGGACGACGGCTTCATCCTCACCCTCGACGGACTGAGAATCTACATCGCCGCCGATACCGAGGACATCCCTGAAATGGCTGAAATCAAAGACATCGACGTCGCTTTCATGCCTTGCAACCAGCCATACACCATGACCCCTGAGCAACTCATCAACGCCGCACGGATGGTCAAGCCGAAAGTGCTATTCCCCTACCATTACGGCCAGACGGATGTGAGCGGCATCCCCTCACAATTGGAAGCTGATGGGGTAGAGGTTCGGATTAGGCATTATGAATAGAACAGAAAAGCCATAAAACACAAAAACCCGCTGATTTTCAGCGGGTTTTGCGTTCAAAAAGTGGAGATGGAGGGAGTCGAACCCTCGTCCAAACAAGGAACCCCCATGGTTTCTACATGCTTATTCCGCTGTTGGTTTTCGTGCCGCGCAAGGGAGCGAACGCCCTAAACGCGACCTTATCTCCTAAGGCTTCGCCTTGCTGTCGGAGCGCCGACAAGGCTATCCCGAAATTGCTTAGCACCCCGGGCTCAGGCCGGAATCAGGAATCTCCACCTGCGGGATGTCTCGTCCGCCCACCTTGTGGGCGGATTAAGCCAGTAATCTACTGTACTTCGATTAGGCAGCGAGAGCGTAGTTGTTTTCGCCAATTACTTTTTTGCAGTCAAGATTTACGAGCGTCACTGCGAGGCTCGACATGCTTACATGACAATTCATCTTGCTGTCAAAACCATACATCCCCTTTTCAGTTTAGAGTTTAGAGTTTAGAGTTTAGAGTTGTAGGGCTGTCACACTGTGGCAGCCGTACAATTCGTTCAGTTGACAGTTTGGTTGTCAAGCTCAAAGAACGGACTGCAAAAATACAGCTATTTTCCTTACCCCGCAAGGGGGTGGCGCTTTTTTAGTTCAGCGGATTGCCAAAACGTACCACGTCGTCCTTGGTGATGGCGCTGCCGCAGAGGATGACGAGGCGCTCCACGATGTTGTGCAGCTCGCGGATGTTGCCCGTCCACTGGTACTGCTGCAAGGCCTCGATGGCACCTGGTTCGAAGGTAGGGGTGGCCTTGCCCATGTCCTGCGCGATCATCTCGACGAAGTTCTGCACCAGCAGCGGGATGTCGTCCTTGCGTTCGCGTAAAGGCGGCACCTGGATGACGATGACACTCAAGCGGTGGTAGAGGTCTTCACGGAAGTTGCCCTTTTCGATTTCGGCCTTCAGGTTTTTGTTGGTGGCGGCCAATATCCTCACGTTGACGGGGATTTCCTTCTCACCGCCCACACGTGTGATCTTGTTTTCCTGCAAGGCCCTCAGCACCTTGGCCTGGGCGGGGAGACTCATGTCGCCAATCTCGTCAAGGAAGAGCGTGCCGCCATCGGCCAACTCAAAGTCGCCCTTCTTCTGCTTGATGGCAGAGGTAAACGAGCCTTTTTCGTGTCCGAACAGCTGACTCTCAATAAGTTCTGCTGGGATGGCAGCGCAGTTGACCTCGATGAAGGGACCGTGGCATCTCGTGCTGAGTTCGTGCAGCTGTCGGGCTACGAGTTCCTTGCCTGTGCCGTTCTCACCCGTGATGAGTACCCTGGCGTTGGTGGGTGCCACCTTGCCAATCATGTCCTTCACCTCCTGCATTGGGGCTGACTCGCCAATCATCTGGTTCTGGAGCTTCACGGCTTTCTTCAGTACCTTGTTTTCGGTAGCCAAGTTCTTCTTGTCCAGGGCATTACGCAGGGTGATGAGCAGACGGTTCAAGTCGGGCGGCTTGGGGATGAAGTCGAAGGCGCCTTTCTTGATGGCTTCCACTGCGGTCTCGATGGTGCCGTGGCCCGAGAGCATGATGACGGGCACGTCCGACTCCTTTCGGATGGCTTCAAGGGTCTCTATGCCGTCCATCTCGGGCATCTTGATGTCGCAGAAAATGGCGTCAAAGTCTTGCTCCTTAATATGTTGTAAGGCCTCCATGCCTGTTGAGGCATCGGCCACCTGATAGCTTTCGTTCTCGAGGATATCGCGCAGCACCCTACGGATGGGTGCCTCGTCGTCGATGATGAGTATCTTGGTCATCTTTTTCATTTAATTTTGCGCAAAAATAGGCAAAAGAAATGAACTATTGCAATTTTGTTGTTTTTGTATGGCGTTTTGGTTGACTTGTTTTTGTTAACCGCGGCGGCAGAATCGGTTGCTCGATGGTAACGCTTGCCACCGCCGCTTTCAACGTTTAGGGCATCTCTATTCCTTCACCACCTTGTCGGTAAATGTCTTTCCGTCCTCCAACACGGCTTTTATCAGATACATGCCTTTTGGGAGGTCGCCCAAAAGGATTTCGTTGGTGTTGTAGAAGGACTTTACCCATTGGCCGAGGGCATCGAAGACTTGCACTTCGACAGGTTCAATGCCTTGGAGGGTCACTCTACCATAGGTGGGGTTGGGATACATCTGAATGCCTGTCGGTGACAGAGGATCAGGAATACCGGTGCTGTTGATTGTATCCGTAACATGCAGCACCCAGTAGTTTTGCCCAGAATTGGGAATCTCGGCGCTGTTGGAGCAGTTGACGTCGCCCGAGGGTGTCTCTTCCCAGCACATAGTCCCAGCCATGGCATATTTGTATTCGCCAGTCCTTTTGACGCTGGGATATTTGTTTTCTATCCATTCGTGATTCGTTGGCGAACCAATGCTGCGTTCCCACATCAATTCTCCAGAAGCATCGATATGAAACACCCAAATATCATAGTCGTTTCCCGCTCTATTATGCAGGTCGCCATCGTTTGAATTGGTGTATCCGAATACTGTGAATCCTCCGTTAGCATTGGCGAAAACATTGCTAAGCAAATCGATTGACGACCCCCCACAGCTGCGCTGCCATAGGATATGGCCAGCCTCATCGATGCGAGAAAGCAATATGTCGAATTCCCCATGGGCATTTGGTCCGTCAGGACCAACATTTCCAGCCAACAAGAATCCGTCTTCAAGCTCCAATAAAATACGAGGATAGGTAGTACCTAGTGCTATACTTTCTACTATTTCCCCGTTTTGGTTTACTTTCAAAATATAATAATCGTTCAAGACTTCATTGTCGCTACCGCCAACCAGAAATCCACCATCCTTGGCTCGTATTATTTTTACTACCGCCATGCCTGCAGAGATCTTCCATTCGGTGTTGCCCTCGCCATCCAGTTTTAGAATGGTGTCCGTTCCCTGACTTTTGTTAAGATAGCCGTATGAACCACCCAAAAGCACACCGCCGTCATCGGTTGGCAGGATTTGTGTGCCGTAATACCCTGGCGTACGCCTCCATAATTCATTTAGGTTTTCGTCCAGTTTTAGAATAGTAACCTTGCCGTTAGTATGAGCATTCATATAAAACTCATTGTTATCCGTTTTGGCACTTTCAAGGGATATGAATTCCTTAAGGTAGAAATCTTCATCCCAATTCCAACACTGTTGGTTTTGCAAAATGCCTTGGCCGTCAATCCGAATCAGCCATGTATTGTCATACTCGCTCACTATGCCACATGAAACCATGCCTGTGTTTTGTGGGGCAGCAACCACACCACAAACGAGATATCCTCCATTTATTGGAAGGATGCATTGCCCGTGATCATGGCCTTCTCCTCCATAGCATTGTTGCCAATCTATGCGCATTTGTGCCGAGGAGAATAAAGGAAGGACCAAGACTAAAACAGCCAAGACGACTTTTCGATGTAATCCAAAGGGTTTGATTTGTGTTTTCATTGGTTTATTGTTTTTTGATTGTTAAACACTTTGCGGTGCTCGGTTCCAGCGGATTTGCGATCCGCTTCGTTATTCCTTCACCACCTTTCTCACGCACTTGCGCCCTTCGCCGTCGGTGACGTTGACGAAGTAGACGCCCGCAGGTAATGTGGCGATGTTCACTTGCAGCGTCTCGCCCTCGCCCGTGGCTGTGGCCACTTGTTGCCCGAGTGTGTTGATGACCTCGGCTTGGCGCAAGTCTTGGCCCGTGATGGTGACAAGGCCGCTTGTGGGATTTGGATGTAAGGTGACGAAGGCGGTGCTTCCGTTCTCCTCAATGCCTGTTAGGCTGGTCTGTCCCCATTTCAAAGGAAAGTTGGGAATGCTACAGAAGCAAGTCTCTGTCACCTTAAAATAAAAAACATTGTTTTCTTCGTCATATTTAGTATAGGCTCTAAACCAACCATAATAATTGGCATCTCCAACATTTATCCTAAGACCTGGTTTGTAGGAACTAGTATCACCTTCTAGTCTCTCTTCTCTTAGGACGGTATTACCCCAACATAGGCCTGGATCATTCAGTGGTAGTGAGGCATCAAGATAAAAATTGTTGTAGCCCGTGCCTGAGTAGTCATATATTGAATAGCAGCAACACTCACAATCCCCTACTGTATTAAACCTTCCTTCCAAATGGCCTGCATAGCCTGAAAAGGTGAGTATTCGTATGTCCGACACACTGTCGTTATTCACATCATAAAACGTTTCGCCCCATCCAGTATGGATAATCCATTCGTCTGGATAGGTTTTGTAAATGATCTCCCCCTGTTGGGCAAATCCGTAGGTGTAGTAAAACACCACTAATAGGAACGAGAATAATGCTTTTGTTTTCATTTTATTGGCTTTTATGGGTTCATCTTTTTTTATTGTTCGAACGCTGGACAGTTTTGCATGATGACCGTCATCTCTCCTCCGTTGTCCACTTGGAAGGGGCCTGTGATTTCGAAGATTGCTATCACAATGCAATGCAAAAATAGGCTATCAGAAGAACAACCGCAACGCCATCCGAACTTTTTTCGTGAGATTTCTTTACAAATGGCTTTATCCCAAATAGTTATGATTTATCCTATCCGAACTTTTTCGTATTGAAATCCGATTATCAAGGTCAAAACACCATGATTGTATGGAGAATCTAACTATTGGTTTTGTCTTGAACCAACGTCTTGCGAACCTTTGTGCGTAGCTTATCGAGAACACTTGTGCTGATTCCGAGTAAAGTGGCCTCGTCCAAGCGTGACAGTTTGAGGTGCGACAGCATGCATACGCGACGCTCCATTTCATCCATGTCAGGATATTTCAGTCCTATGGTTTCCCATAATCCGGGATAGAGCACTTCGAGCGCCTCTTTTACAGCTTCCCAATGGTCTCCACCGCCAAACACCTCTTTCTCCAAATCCTTAAGGGCAATCTTGTCCTTCGGAGTTTTCAGGCAATAGTCGAGTTTTTGCATGGCCATGAGTTTTGCATAGAGCAAATCGGATAATTGTTGGGTGGCATCAAGTACTTTCAAGTCTTTTTCCTTATTGCTTTCCACGAGGGCTTTGTTCTGTTGCATGAAATGAAACAGATTGGCATTGGCTTCTGCCTCTTGCTTGCGGATTTTTGCCAGACGTATTAGTGAAATTGCTAATGCAGCCAATCCGATGATGGTGAATATGGCAAATAAAGTGATGATATGTTGCCTTCGAAGGAGTTCTTTGTTTGTCTCATTCTGAAGGCTTTCATAGTCAAATTGCTGTTGAATTCTATAGGTAGTCTGTTTTTGCCGCTGAATCATCAAATCATACAATCCCTTTTCGTGCATTTCACGGAAATGTAAGGCTAAAGAG